>Ga0105245_10000063_pt1 | contig 113377 bp, 99 predicted proteins | sample KBSM54metaG_FD_81523 | JGI IMG/M metagenome (GOLD analysis project Ga0105245, IMG submission 81523) | Miscanthus rhizosphere microbial communities from Kellogg Biological Station, Michigan, USA - KBS M5-4 metaG | ecosystem: Host-associated > Plants > Roots > Rhizosphere > Soil | place... | reverse complement strand
GCATAAAGCCCGCCGCCGACGCCTCCCAGTGCCGCGCACAACGTGAAAGCGATGACCTTGGTCCTCAGCGTGTGCACGCCGACGACTTCAGCGGCCAGTTCGTTTTCCCGCACGCCACGCATTGCACGACCGAGCCGCGTCCGCGGCAGATACCACACGGCGCCGATCAGCGCGTACAGCACCGCCGAGCATAGCAACAGATAGGCGCGATCGTCCGACAGCTCGTGCCCGAACAATGAAGGCCGTCCTATGCCGGCGATGCCGTCGGGTCCGTGCGTGACTTCGATCCAGTTGACCGCGACCAGATCGAAGATCTGCTGGAAGCTGATGGTGATCATCGCCAGGTAGTGGCCTCCCAGGCGCAGAGTGGTCAGTCCGAGGATTCCACCGGCGAGGCCCGCGATGCCGATACCGATCGCGAGCGACACCCAAAATGACAGGCCGTAGCTGACGGTACCGAGTGCAACGCCATAGGCGCCGAATCCGAAGAACGCAGCCTGGGCGAGATTGATCTGCCCGGTGTAGCCCAGCACCACGACCATCCCGAGTACGGCGATCGCATAGGTCGTCGCCTGCATGAACATCGAAAGCACAAAGTGACTGACATGGGCATAGTAAGGCAGCAGCGGCACGGCGATTGCGACGACGAGGAGAACGAACGGCCAGGGCGAGACGCGTCGCTTGCGGGGCGCTTCGAGTGTCTGCGTGCTCATGCTGCCACCTCATTGCCGCGATAAGGAATCGAGTTTCCATCGATTCGGTGGCCGAAGGCACTCGCGGCCGGTCGCATCCCCGAAGGGGGCGGCCGATGAGGCGGAGCAGGGGCCACATCGCTTTTGATGGGGATGCGACCCGAGATGGCCGCATAGGTCTGCCGGCCGCTCATGTCTGCCTCCTCGGTCAGATCCCCGTGAATGCACGGGGTGCGCCGTACGGTGGAGGAGGGGCCCCACTTGTGGGGATCCGACCCGGAAGGCGCGCGCAGGGTTCGGCAGAATATTCGGCGCACCCAATGTTCGGCTCCGCGGTCGCATCCCGCAAGCGGGTCCCTGCTCCGCGCTTCGCCGAACCCTCTTCCACGCTCCGGCAGACCCTGCTTCCTGTTCATGCCTTCTCCGAAACCCTTTCGCCGAAGAAGCCCTGTGGCCGGAATACCAGGACCAGGAACAACATCAGAAAGGCGTAAGCGTCCTTGTAGGGCACGGAAATGTAGAAGGCGGCGAAGCTTTCGATCACGCCGATGAACAGGCCCCCGACGATGGCGCCCTTGACATCGCCGAAGCCACCGATGATGGTTGCGGCAAAAGCCTTCAGCGCAATGATGGAGCCCATGCCGATCGACACGAACAGCACTGGACCGACCAGCACGCCGGCGAGACCGCCCAGCGCCGAGCTGTAAACGAAGGTGATGGCGATCATCAGCGCTACCGGTATGCCGAGCAGGCGCGCCATGTCCTTGTCCTGCGAGGTCGCCTGCAGCTTTTTGCCCAGCATGGTGTGCTCGAAGAAGAAGAACTGGAATGCGACCATGACCATGGTCACCGCGAGTATCACCAGATACTGGCTGTCGAGGAATACTGAGCCGATCTGAATGCCACCGGCGATCACGTTGTCGAGCCGCTTTGGCTGCGCGCCGAAAATCGCCAGCACGGTGTTCTGCAGGAAGATGGATGCTCCCAGGGTGGAAATGATGACGGGCAGGAAGCCGCGGTGGCGCAGTGGGTAATACACGCCATAGTTGAATATGAGGCCGAAGACGCCCATGCCCAGCAGGGCGAGCACGAAGGAAAGCCAATAGGAGAAGCCCACGCCGACCAGGAAAGCAACCATCATGTACGCGCCGAGCATGGCGAAATCGCCCTGTGCGAAATTCACCACATTGGTGGCACGAATGATGAGCACAAAGCCCAGCGCGACCAGCGCGTAGATGCTGCCCAGCGCGAGGCCCTGGAACAACACCTGCAGATTATTGGCTAACGCGTCCACGGCGCGTGGTCCTCCCTGTTCGTCTGCCCGCGCCCGTTATAGGGGTGGCGGGCATGTTGCGCGCGAGCTGCTTATTTTGTTATGTCGATATGCTCGACGAATCTGACTTTGCCGCCGTCGTTCTTGACGATGTTGTATCCGCGTAGTCCATCGCCGTTTTCATCAAAGGTATAGTTTCCTTCCACGCCTTTCCAGTTCTTCAGCCCGAGAATTGCCTTGCGAACGTCGTCCGGCTTGGAGCTCTTAGCGGTATTCATGGCGGTGGCGACGACGTTCAGCGCGTCGTAAGCCCAGCTCGAATACACATCCGGTTCGAGATTGTACTTTGCGCGGTAAGCGGTCGCGAAGGTTTTGGCTTCGGCGTTGGCATCCGGATTGAAATCCGCGATGCCATAGGTCCCATGAAGAGCGTCGCCCGCCAGCTTCATGGCGGTATCGGTGACAATGGATGGCGATCCCACCCAGGTCGCCGTCACGCCTAGCTGGCGCAGTTGTTTGGCGAAGATGCCAAGGTCCTGCGAGTTCGTCATGTAGGTGCCGATGACATCGGCGCCGGATTTCTTGATCGCCAGCACCACCGGCGTGAAGTCCTGCGAATTGTTGGTGTACCCCTGGATCAACACCGGTTCGATTCCGAGCGTCTTCAGCGCGTCGGTCAACGCTTTTTGTCCGCCGGAACCGAACGCGTCCGTGGAATGCACTATCGCCCACTTTTTCAATTTCAGCTTCGATACGCCGAAGTCGGCAATGACACGCGACGAGAAGGTATCGTTCGGACGGCAGCGGAACACCCAGGGATTGTTCACATGGGTCAGGCTTGGGTCGGTGCCGCCGATCATGACCGGAATGCCGGCTTTTTGGATAGTGGGAGAGGCCGCCTGTATTTGGGTGCTGCGGATCGGGCCGATGATCGCCGGGATGTCCGTGTTGCCTCCCAGTTTCGAAAACGCCAACACCGTGCCCGGGTTGGTCGACTGGTTGTCTTCGATCACCAGTTCGATCTGCTTGCCCAGGATGCCGCCCTTCTTGTTGATCGCGTCGACCGCGAGCCTGGCGCCGTTGAGGGTGTAGCTGCCGGCTTCTGCGTTCGGACCGGTGATTTCGCTAATTAGTCCGATGCGAATGGAATCTGCGGCTGCAGAAAGAGCAAAAAGCGAAGCAAACGCGCCGGCCACCGCGGCGCTCCAGAACGATACACGCATGAATTCCTCCCGAGAGATTTTATGTTTTCAGACACCGCATTGTGTGCCTGGGCTTCCAGATCACGTTCGCCCTGATACTGCACCCGGGCGTCCGCGTGAAACGTGGCGGGGATTGCGAGCGTTGACATGGCCGGGGTGAGTAATGCTATGTCCCGCGCCCCGGCCATGTCAACGACGATACCGGTGAGCCTGTATTTCACCCCATGGCTTGCACAGTGTCGGCGGGCAATGATGGCGGCGCGACTGACTACAGCCAGCGCATCATGCCGAGCTCGAACGGGTGCGTGAGCAACTCGTGCTGCGGAAACAGCCTTATCCGGTACTCCAGCTTGCCGCACTGTTCGGGGCTGAGTTCCAGCGCGAAGCATTGTTCACCCTGCTCGGTCATCACGCCCAGCGATTCGAAGCGATAGGATTTCAGGTGGCCCTCTCCGGGCCGCCCGCCCCGATGGGCGAGCAACAATTCGAGCGCAACATCCTCCGCGGCAAGCCCGCCAAGAAAGACGCCGACCTCAAGGCGCAAACCTTCACCGAAAGCGATGCGCCTGCGCGGCGTATCCAGCCGGCGCATGGTCACTTTGGGCCAGACCTTGCGCACGTGCTGCTTCCACAATGCCAGCCGGCGCGCAGGCTCGAAGTCGGATTCCGCATAGCGTCGGCCTTGCCGAGTGGCCGGCAGGTAGAATTTCGAAAGGTATTCGCTGACCATGCGGGTGGACGAAAAGCGCGGCAGGATGGAAGCGACCGCGCGCTTGGCCATGCGGATCCATTCGGGCGAATAACCCATCTCGCCGCGGCGGTAGTAGGTCGGGATGACGTGATCCTGCAGCAATTCGTACAGGGTGCGGCTTTCCTCGAAGTTTCGCCTTGCTTCGTCGAGATTTTCCGAAACCGGCTTGATCGCCCAGCCATTGTGTCCGTCGTAACCCTCTCCCCACCAGCCGTCCATCACGGACAGGTTCAGCACGCCGTTGATGGCGGCCTTCATGCCTGAAGTTCCGCTCGCCTCCAGTGGATACATCGGGTTGTTCAACCAGACATCCACGCCGGAAATCAAACGGCGCGCCAAATGCAGGTCATAGTCCTCGAGCAACAGGATGTTGCCTTCGAACTCGGGCATTCTGGCGATTCGATTGAGTTCACGGATGACGTCCTGGCCGGGAATGTCGGCGGGATGAGCCTTGCCCGCGAACAGGAACAGGATGGGTTTGCCTTCGTTTCCGAAAATCGTGCGCAGCCAGTCGAGGTCCTGGAACAACAGCGTCGCGCGCTTGTAGGTCGCAAACCGGCGCGCGAAACCCACGGTGAGAACGTTCGGATTGATCGGATCGGCATAGCGCAGCAGCCTGTCGAGGTGCGCCTCCGAGCCATGATTGCGCGCATGCTGGCGCGCCACGCGATGTCGCACCAGATGCAGCATCTGGGCTTTCAGCGATTGGCGCACACTCCAGAAAAGATGATCCGGCATCGTCTCCAGGCGTTCCTGGAAGCCGTGGCTGCCGGCGTGGTGCGACCAGTCGAAACCCAGAAACTTGTCGAACTGGTCGGCCCATTCCGGCGCCAGGAATGTCGGCAGATGCACGCCATTGGTCACATACGAAAGCGGGTTTTCCCGAGGGTCGATTTCAGGCCACAACGGCGCACAGATATGCGAGGACACGCCGCCGTGGATACGGCTTACGCCATTCTGGAAGCGCGACCCGCGTATCGCGAGCGCAGTCATGTTGAACTCCTGACCACCATCGACGCGGCCCAGTGCGAAAAACTGTTCTTCCGTCAGGCCGAGTTGTTCCCGTAACTTCGGAAAGTATTTGCCGATCGTATCGGCGCTGAAGTGATCGTGCCCGGCCGGAACCGGAGTATGCGTGGTAAATACAGTATTCGCCGCCACGGCTTCCAGTGCCGCATCGAAAGTGAGCCCGTGGGCAACCAGGACACGTGCCCGCTCGAGAACCATGAAGGCCGGATGGCCTTCGTTGATATGCCAGGCCGTCGGATTGATATTCAGTTCGGCGAGCGCCCGTACCCCACCGATACCCAACACGATTTCCTGCTCGATGCGGGTGATGCGGTCACCGCCGTACAAGCGGTGAGTGATATTGCGGTCGTCGGCAGCGTTGTCCGCGAGATCGGTATCGAGCAGATACAACGTCACATGACCGATGCGCGCCTGCCAAACGCGGACCTGCACGCTCCTGCCTGGGAACTCGATTCCGAAGCGCAGGTCGGAACCGTCAGCGCGCTGGACCGGTGTAATGGGCAGGTCCTCGAAGTCCGAGTCCGTATAGATCGCATGCTGGTTGCCCTCCGAGTCGATGGTCTGATGAAAGTAACCCTGGCGATAGAGCAGGCCGACCCCGATGAAAGGCAGGCGCATGTCGCTAGCCGATTTGCAGTGATCTCCGGCGAGGATGCCCAGACCGCCGGAATAGATCGGCAGGCTTTCGTGGAAGCCGAACTCCGCACAAAAATAGGCGACGACATCGTTCTTGCGCAACCACTCCGAGCCATTGCGCCGCAACGGCTCTTTCATATAGACATCGAAAGCCGACAGCACTCTGTTCAGATTACCGAGAAATACCGGGTCTTCCGAGACATTGATCAGTTTCTGTTCGTCTACCCGCTTGAGGAAGGCCTTCGGGTTGTGATCGATGTTGGACCAGAGTTTCGGATCGAGCTGCGAGAACAGTTGGCGCGTGGGCCGGTCCCAGCTGTAAAGCAGGTTGTTGGCGAGTTCCTCCATGCGCGCGAGCTGGGGCGGAAGCCTGGGATTGACTTCCAGGTTGAATATCGTTGTCGCAGTCATTGTTCGATCCCGAAATGTGAAGCTATCAGTAAATGCGGGTTCTGGGGAACCTGGCCCCGGCGCGTCCCGGCGCTCGAGGAATCAGCGGTCAAAGTACATAGCGCGCCAGATCCTCGCTCTGTGCAAGCTCCTTGAGCCGGGCATCCACGTAACCGGCATCGATGACGATGACCTTGCCCTGCTGCTTGTTGGCCTCGAACGAGACTTCTTCCAACAGTTTTTCGATGACGGTGTAGAGCCGCCTCGCGCCGATGTTTTCTGTCTTCTCGTTCACCTGCCACGCGATCTCGGCCATGCGACGGATGCCGTCCGGGCGGAAATCCAGGTTGACCTCTTCGGTCTCGAGCAGCGCCTGATACTGGCGCGTGAGGCAGGCATCCGTGGCCGTCAGGATGCGTTCGAAATCTTCCACCGAGAGGCTATCGAGCTCGACGCGGATCGGAAAGCGGCCCTGCAGTTCCGGGATCAGGTCGGAAGGCTTGGACAAATGAAAAGCACCGCTGCCGATGAACAGGATGTGGTCGGTCTTGATCATGCCGTATTTGGTATTGACCGTAGTTCCCTCGACCAGCGGCAGCAGATCGCGCTGTACGCCATGGCGGGAAACCTCGGCGCCTCCGGTTTCCTGACGGCTGGTGATCTTGTCGATTTCGTCGATGAATACGATGCCGTTCTGCTCCACATTGTTCAACGCCCTTAGTTTGAGGTCGTCGTCATTGACCAGCTTGGCCGCCTCCTCTTCCGTTAGCAGCTTCATCGCTTCGCGGATCTTGAGCTTGCGCGACTTGCGGCGCGTGCCGCCAAGATTCTGGAACATGCCCTGGATCTGCGAGGTCAGGTCTTCCATGCCCGGCGGCGCGAGGATTTCCATCTGCGCTTGCGCTGCCACGACGTCGATTTCTATTTCCTTGTCGTCCAGTTCGCCCTCGCGCAACCGCTTGCGGAATTTCTGCCGCGTGGCGCTGTCGCGGTCCTGCTCGTCGGGCTGAATCGCGATTTCACGCGCTCCGGGCAGCAAGGTATCGAGTATGCGTTCCTCGGCAAGATCTTCCGCGCGATGCCGCACCTTGCGCGTCTCCTGCTCGCGCGTTTGCTTGATCGCGGTTTCCACCAGGTCTCTCACAATGGAATCCACGTCCTTGCCGACGTAGCCGACCTCCGTGAATTTCGTAGCCTCGACCTTGATGAATGGCGCTTCCGCGAGCCTGGCCAGACGCCGCGCGATTTCGGTCTTGCCTACCCCGGTGGGTCCGATCATCAGGATGTTCTTGGGCGTGATTTCCTGGCGCAACGGTTCAGTGACCTGCTGGCGCCGCCATCGATTGCGCAATGCGATCGCAACGGCCCGCTTGGCGTGATCCTGGCCGACAATGTGTTTGTCCAGTTCGTGGACGATTTCCTGGGGGGTCATGGAAGACATAGATTCGGTGGCTAGCGGCGAGTGGTTAGTGGCTGGTGAAATGCTCTCGGACGTTCGCTAGCCACTCACCACTAGTCACTCCAGTACTTCAATCACGTGATTCTGGTTGGTGTAAATGCAAATCTCGCCGGCAATGGTGAGCGCCTTTTTGACGATCTCCGCGGGTGGCAATTCGGTATTCTCCAATAAGGCCCGCGCCGCGGCCTGCGCATAGGCGCCGCCGCTGCCGATGGCGACGAGGCCGAGTTCGGGTTCGACCACGTCGCCGTTGCCTGTGATGATCAGAGAAGATTCGTGATCCGCCACCGCAAGCATTGCCTCGAGACGCCGCAACATGCGGTCTGTACGCCAGTCTTTGGCCAATTCGACCGCCGAGCGCATCAGGTGCCCCTGGTGCTTCTCCAGTTTAGCCTCGAAGCGCTCGAACAATGTGAAAGCGTCCGCGGTGCCGCCGGCGAACCCCGCGAGAATGCGTTCGTGGAACAGCCGGCGTACTTTGCGCGCGCTCGACTTCAGCACGATATTGCCGAAGGTGACTTGACCATCGCCGCCCAAAGCGACTTTCTTGCCGCGGCGAACAGAAATAATGGTCGTGCCATGGAAGATTTCGCTCATGCCGGATTTCTGTTTGTTGCCGGTCGCGCACCCGGCGGGTTCAATCTGGAGAAACGAACCGGGACGCGAAAGCGCCCCGGTCGGATGCTTGTCAGAGCGGGGATTGTACTGGAGAGTTCACTTTGCCGGTCTGGTGGCCTCGTTCAATGCTGGAAAACAAGATGCCCACCATCGCCATGGCCCAGACGATGATCGCCCCTGTCGGCAGATCGAACAGGTTCGACGCGACCAGCCCAAGCAGATAACCGAGGCCGCCGACTGCATACGCTTTGGCTAGCCGCAGGCGGGTGGCATTGCGCGAGGCGAGCGCGGGGATGATCAGGCTGGAGAAAACCAGGTAGACGCCGACCATCTGCACTGACGCCGTGACCGAGAGTCCGAAAAGCAGGTAGAAGCCAACGCGTCCAAGGCGCTCGCGGCCGATGCCGAACCACGCCGCCAGCACCACGCCGGTCAGCACGGCGACGACGATGACCTGCATGTGTCCGACCCAGAGAATCTGGCCGACCAGCATGTCCTTCAGATACTCCCCGCCGTGCGGATTGCCTGCCAGCAACAGGATCTCCAGTGTGGCGGCCAGTACGAACACCGACCCGATGATCGCCTCCTGGATGTCGGGCCAGCGTTTCTCCGTCCAGGTCAGAAACAATGCGCCGAGAAGCGCGGCCGCGAGCGCGGCGCCCTGCACCGCAATGCCCTGTCCTTCCCAGCCAAAAAAATCGGCCGCGATCACGCCGACCCCAGCGATCTGCGCGATCGCGATGTCGATGAAAACGATGCCCCGGTTCAGCACCTGTATTCCCAGCGGCGCATGGGTTGCGGTCACCAACAAGCCCGCGAGCAAGGCGGGCAGCAGCAGGCTGATTTCGAGGTGGCCCATGTTATTTTTTCGCCGCCTTGAGTCTTGTGATCGAGTCGTCGAACAAGCCGAACAAATCCTTTGCGCCCGGGGTTCCTCCCACGGTGTACGGCAGTTCCACCACCGGAAGGCCGGTCTTTTCCGCGAGCGAGGCCGCCGCCTTCGGATCCTGGTAGGCCGAACGTGTTATGACATCGGCGGCACCGCCCTTCAAACGCCCGACCAGATCGGACAGATGACCGGCGCTGGGCGGTATTCCAGGCTTCGGTTCGACATTCATGACTTCCACCATGCCGAGCCATTTGATCAGATAGACGGAGTCCTTGTGGTAAGGCACAAGCCGCAACCCCTTCAACGGCGCGGCGTCCTTCTCCCAACGCGAAATGGCCTGAGCCCAGCGATTCTGGAAGTCCTTGCCGCGCGACTCGTAGTACGCCGCGTCGGGCGCATCGATTTGCGAGAGCCGCTGCGTGAGCACTTGTCCGACCCTGGCGATATTGTGCGGATCGAGCTGGATGTGCGGATTGCCGGCAGGATGGATGTCGCCGTCCGCGCGATCGAGCCGCGATGGAACTTCGAGCCGGTCAACGAACTCGGCTGCAGCGATGAATCCGGGCTGGCCTGGCTGAACTTTCTGGTTTCCCGCGGTTTGTTGCAGCACCGGCAGCCAGCCGATTTCCAGCTCCGCGCCAGTGCAAATCGCCAGATCCGCGCTACGCATGTGCGCAACCAGGCTCGGCCGCGCTTCGATGCGGTGAGGGTCCTGCATTGCATTCGACGCCTGGTATACCGAGACTTTGTTGCCGCCGAGTTCGGTGGCAAGCGCCGCCCATTCCGGCAGGCAGGCGAAGATATTCACGGTGGCGAAGGCTGGAGCGCATGCGGTGAACAGTGCTAAAGCCCCGGCCATTGTTGTCCATCTGTTCATGTTCGTATCCCTTTCGTGTCGGTCGCGCATACCTGCGCATGGTGGATCACGGCAATTTCAGAGCGCAGTCAGAACTTGTGTGCGCCATGCGTGCCGAGACTCATGATGTATTGCAGGAAGATCTGGTTGTCGGCTTCGTTGAAGCGGGCCTCGTCGCGCGCGAACTGCAGCCGGAAACGGGAGAACTCCGACGGCGAGAAATCGATCATCGCCGTGGAGCGCTTTGGATCGTTTTCGGCAAGCCGCGGGAAGTCGGCTGCCGTGAGCACGCCGCTGTTTACCAGGCCGATATCCGGCGTTCCGCTGCTTAGCTCTTCATAGCGCAATCCGAATCGCCAACGCGGCATGAACTGATAGGCGCCCTGCACGTACCAGCCCGACTGCCTGGAACGATAGGCATCGGAGAGATTGGCACCCGTACTGTCGAAAGCCAGCCTGCCGTCTTCCGTGCGATGCAGGTATTCGGCCTGGAACTTGAAGTTGCGGTCGACCGTGTTGCCGTTAGGCGCCCACTTCCAGACAAAATCCACGCCCCACATCTTGCTGTCGCCGGTGAACGCGTTGGTGACTGGGGTACCGAGGGAATCGACATCGTCATAAGTCCGGTCCTGTGCTTTCGTGGCACGATAGGAGGCCCCGACGCGATAGCTGTTGCTGATGCCCACGTCGTCGCCGACATGCGCGAACAGCATGGCGGAGTTGACGCCGTTCTTGTTGCGATCCGATCCGGGAAATACCGAGCCTCGTCCGGTTTCGACGCCAACCTCGACAAGCACCGGCGTTGGCGCCAGCCAGCGCGCCTGGATGCCGTCCTCCTTGAGCTGGCCCCCGAAGAACGCCTGGTACACCAGTGGCGAATCGACGAAATCCCATGCGTGCGCGTGAATCTCGTTCAGATAACCGAATCCGGACAGCATGCGGCCGAATTTGACGGTCAGGCCGGAAATGGCCCCCGAATTCTGCACGAACCCTTCCTCCACCTCGACTTCGTTTTCGGAATTCACCGCCATGACGAACCACCCCGAAAAGTAGGGATCGATGCTCGCCGACACAGTCAATTCGGATTCACCGAGATTGAAGCTCCGGCTGCCGGGACCGACTTCGTCTCCGCCGGGGATGAAGCCGCCGATCTGATAAGTCTCGGGATCGCGCTGCAGGTTGCTGAACTGGCCGCCGAGGATCAGTGAAATGGCCGGATTGAATGCGTTCGGCGAAGCCGGCGCGGACTGCATCGGCGCGGACTGCATCGGCGCGGACTGCACCGGTGCCGCAGCGGCGGCCGCAGGATGCTGCTCCGTCTGCTCCAGGCGCTGCTCCAACTGGCGGACACGCGTCTCATAGTCTTCCTTGAGATCCTTTATTTCATCGCGGATTTTCTGGACCTCCGCGTCGTCTGCGGCGATGGCCGGCAGGGGCGCGGCAAAGGCAGCGCCGACGGCGGCCGCCAGGGTGACCTTCCTGAACATGAAAACCTCCTCTGAGGGGAAAAAATCAACGCGTCGCGGCATGGCCGCGGGCGTCATTCACGGCGATCAGAGGTAAGCGGGAGGAGCGCGGCTGTGGAAAGCGGCAATCGAGCGCGGAACAAAGACGTAGTCCACGTGCAACGGTTGCGCAAACAGAAGGTCCAGCGAAACGAAGACGGGCACGCTGGCCGGTGCCACGCCGGAGATTTTTTCGAAGCTAACGCACTTGCCACACAGCTTTGAATGGGCCAGCTGCTCTTTCGCCGGCGGTTCCTTGCCCAGGTGCGAAACCGCATGCGCATAAGCGGCCTGCTGTGCGCATAGCAGCACCAGGATCAGGAGGCTGTTCAGTACGCGATGCAGTTTCATGGGCAGGGAATCAGTCCGCAGTGTACCGCCGACCAACGGTTTCGCCAACATCGGGTTGACAATGGACTTCGTAGCCGTGAGGTGCAGTACACGTGACGAGTGAGGAGTGACCGGTAACAACGAGCGGGCATCCGCCAAGACGGAGTCTGTTACCCGTCACTTGTCACTTGTCACTTGTCACCCGTCACCGCATTTGTCACCCGTCACCGGCTTCACGTGTCGTCCATGACCAGTTCTTGCGGAAGATGCGTGATGTCTCCCCATGATTCGATGCGCCAGCCGCGATTGTCGTGGCTAAGAATATTGACGGACGCGTTGTAGATTGGAAAGTCACGCGCCACCGACAAAGGCATGCTGTGTGCGTAGCGATACGCCGCATCCAGGACACCGCCATGAGTTACAGCCAGAACACGACCGCCACCGAGTCTATTGCGAATGTCGTCGATGAAATCCACCACGCGACGGTAGAACTCGCCCAGGGTTTCACCGCCTTCCAGTAGCAGATCGGGATCGCGGGACTTGAACGCTGTCCAGGCCTTCGGTTGACCAGCTATCGCCTCCGCTCCGGTCAATCCTTGCAGCACGCCGAGATGGCGCTCCCGCAGTCGCCGGTCTTTCACGATAGTGCGATCCGGATCCGGCACGCAAGGCTGCGCCGTGCGATACGCGCGAACGAGGTCGCTTGCATAAACCGCGTCGAATCGTTCGCGTGAGAGACGCATACCCACGGCTTTGGCCTGCGCTTCACCGAGAGCGTTCAGCGCAACATCGGTATGACCCTGAATCCGGCCTTGTGCGTTCCACGAGGTCTCTCCGTGCCGAACCAATACCAGCGTGGTGGCGATCATCTCGGCGGGGCTTCCTCGTAGCACGGCAGCGAGTCAGTGATCTCGAACCAGGGTGCCTTCGAACCGACGAATATGTGCATCTCCGGCCTGAGCCCAGGATCGGTATCGAGACAGCCCAGCGGCAGCCCGTATGTTTGCGGCTTGGCATCGAATCGGCTGAGCAGGGGGGAACCGCAGCGGCTGCAGAAACCGCGATGCGTGCCGGGCGAGGATTCGTACCAGGTGATCAGCTTTTCGCCTGAAGTCCAGCGAAAGTCTTTCGCCAGTACACCGGCACGCGAGCGGAACGCCGCGCCGTGTGCCTTTCTGCATATGGAACAATGGCAGTTGCGCGCTGTATTGAGCAGCCCGTCAATTTCATAACGCACGCCTGCGCAAAGGCAGCTTCCTTTCAACATGACAAGCCCTCCGTGTGACTCAGCTGACACGACATAGCAACCCCTTCAGGTACTCGCCTTCGGGAAAAGCCAGCGAGACCGGATGATCCGGAGTGGAGTGGAATTGATCGATTACCTGTGCATCGCTTCCCGCATCCAGCGCCGCACCTGCCACGATCTTGCGGAACAGGTCCGCGGAGACTCCACCCGAGCAGGAGAACGTGGCGAGCAGACCCCCCGGACGCAGCAGCTTGAAAGCAAGCAGGTTGATGTCCTTGTAACCGCGGGCGGCGCGTGCAGCAGTGGCAGCGGTGGGGGCGAATTTGGGCGGATCGAGGACAATCAGATCGAAATGCCGGTTCTGGTCGCGCAGTTTTCGCAGATATTGGAACACATCGGCGTCTACCCACTCGCAGCGGTCCTGCGCCAGGCCGTTCATGTCCACGTGCTCGCGTGCGCGGTGCAATGCGTCTGCCGAGGAGTCGACAGACGTCACGTGCGCCGCACCGTGCGCCAGCGCCTGCAGCGTGAACCCGCCCGTATAACTGAAACAATTGAGCACGTCCCGGCCTGAAGCAAGACGCCCGACCTGCAACCGGTTGTCGCGTTGGTCCAGGTAATACCCGGTTTTGTGCCCCTTGGCCACGTCGATCCGGAGGCGAATTCCGCTTTCGCCAACCTCGACCACTGGTGTGTCGAGTTTGCCTGCTGCCAGTCCCGTGCGCGGTTCGAGTCCCTCGAGTTCGAGCACATCCGCGTCGGAACGCTCGTAGACGGCGCGGGCAGCAGTGATCCGTTGCAGCGAACCGACGATCGCGTCACGCCAGCGTTGGCAACCGGCGCTCGAAATCTGAAACACGACCACATCGGCATAACGATCCACGATCAAGCCGGGTAAGCCATCGGACTCGCCGTGCACCATGCGCTCGGCTTCGTCGGCCTTCCTGGCGAACAGAGCGCGACGCATGCCGATTGCGGCTTCGAGGCGCCGATGGAAAAACGCGGTATCGATCTGCGTGGCTTCATGCCAGTCCCACACGCGCGCTGAAATGTTCGCATCCGGATTGACTGCGGCCAAGGCAAGAAAGCTGCCATCGTTTGCAACGACTTGCGCGGTATCGCCGGCTGACGCCTTGCCGTCGATGCGCGCGACTGCGCCTGAAAATACCCAGGGATGCCGGCGCAACAGGGACTTTTCCCTGCCTGCTTTCAGAATGACTTTATGCATACCTCGATAAGATCGTGAACCACGGAGACACGGAGGGCACGGAGAAAAGGCAAAGGCAGAAAATAGTGTCCGTGATTTAAAGTTGGCAACCGGATGTCATTTCGGCAATAGGGACGTTTTTGACATCTACACATTGTTCCTTGATCGTGTTTTTCCTCCGTGATCTCCGTGTCCTAAAGGGGTACTCCACACTTTGCAAGGGTATCCGTGTTTCATCTTTTCGGTTCTTTTCGCTTTGCCCGAGGATGGGCTTGGTCGTAAACCTTCGCGAGATATTGGAAGTCCAGATGCGTATAGACCTGCGTGGTCGAAATGCTGGAATGACCCAGCATTTCCTGCACCGCCCGCAGATCGCCGCTGGATTGCAGCAAGTGAGAGGCGAACGAATGGCGCAACATGTGTGGATGAACATTGCCAGGCAGGCCCTGTTTGATGCCCCAGGCCTTCAGCCGCGCCTGCACCGCACGCGGGCTGATGCCTTGGCCGCGGTGGGTGAGGAACAGCGGGGATTCGTTGCGCAGCGGCAACGATTCGCGTACCGGCAACCACGCCTGTATCGCCTGCAGCGCATGACTGCCCACGGGGACGATGCGCGTCTTGTTGCCCTTGCCGGTCACGCGTACCGTGGCGTCGGCAACGCTGACGTCAGCCGGCGCGAGCGAAGTCAGTTCCGACAAGCGTAATCCGGAGGAATACAATAACTCGAACATCGCGCGGTCGCGCACGGCCAGAGGGTCACTTTCCGTGAAGCTGACCAGCCGCGTCGCTTGCTCGGGCGACAATGCTTTCGGCAGCGGTTTGGCCGATTTCGGCGGCCGCACACCTGTGCAGGGATCGCGGGTGAAACCGTGATCGCGCGCGAGGTAGCGGAAGAACCCGCGCCATGCGGAAAGCATGCGCGCCAGTGATTTGCCACCGAGTCCCCGCCCGTGCATGCGGGCAATGAATCGCCGGATCTGCATAACCTGCAATTCCTGCAGGGGCGTTTCCTTGGCCAGTTGCAGCAGCACGCGCACATCGTGCTCATAGCCTTGTGCAGTGTGGGCAGAAAGCCGGCGTTCGTGTACGAGGTGCGCCAGAAAACCGCTGAGGAGAGGATGTTCGGCCTGCGGGCCGTCCCTGTTTGACGAAGGGCTGTCGCGATCGGTCATCTACAGGAATCGCACCATTGACGTACTGATCAACTCTCCCAGGCGCTTCAAGTAGAGCGTGCCCATCTCCGGATAAAAGCGTTGCGGATCTTCGCTGGCCAATGCAAGCATGCCGAAGACGCGGTCGGTGCGCAAAGTAATGTACGCGAATGATTTCAGCAGGCTGGCCGAGCCGCCAAACCATTCGGCGGATTCAAACATAGGTTTGTGGCTGCAATAGGGCTGGTTGAGACTGTCTGCGAACACCCTGACTTCCTGACTGCTGGCCTTGAATTCCGCCAACGGCGGATGATCCCATTCGCTCCATAACCGGATTTGCACGTGCGGTACCGTGAAATCCTCCCTCAGATTGTAGTAAAGGACCTGCAGCAGAGCTTCCAGGTTCGGGGGTCTTATGATTGCCAGGGCGGCACGATGCACGCGTTCCCCTATGGCGTCATTCTGTTCGCCGTATTCCACCAGTTCCCGCAGTTTTGCTTCCAGCACCCTGTTCTTTTCCCGCAGGGTGATGATCTGGCGCTCGGAGATCGGAATCGCACGACCGCCATGCGGATGCGGGATCGTTATTTCGCCCAGCATATCGGCGAAGTTCTCGAAAAACTCGGGATGGTCTTTCAGATAGCGGGCTACGTCTTCAGGTCTCATTACTTTTCTCTACCTCGATTTCGCCTTCGAATACGGACAGCGCAGGTCCCGTCATGAAAACCGGTCGCGCCTCGCCTTCCCAGCCAATTTCCAGCACGCCGCCGCGAGTGTCGACTGTGACCGGCGAGTCCAGCAGCTTGCGCTCGATTCCTGCCACTACTGCGGCACAAGCGCCGGTGCCGCACGAAAGCGTCTCACCGGCGCCGCGCTCAAACACACGCAGTTTAATATGTCCGCGATCCACGATCTGCAAATATCCGGCATTGACGCGGTCGGGAAAGCGCGGGTGGCGCTCGATCAGCGGTCCTTCGCTCGCCACCGGAGCGGCCTCGATGTCGGCGACGACTTGCACGGCGTGCGGATTTCCCATCGACAGGGCGGAGATTTCCAGCTCGCGGCCGGCGACCTCGAGCGGATAAGTCGAAGCGCGCATTTGCGCGACAAACGGGATCCGCCCCGGCTCGAAGATGGGCACGCCCATGTTCACGCTGACGCGTCCGTCTTTCTCGAGACGAGGCTCGATGATTCCCGATCTGGTTTCCACGCGGATTTCAATTTTTTCCGAGAGGCCCTTTTCGTGCACGTAACGCACGAAGCAGCGCGCGCCATTGCCGCACTGACCTACTTCACCGCCGTCCGCGTTGAAAATTCGATAGTAGAAATCGGTGCCTTTGCTGCGCGCTGGCTCGATGACCAGCATCTGGTCGAAACCGATGCCGAGGTGGCGGTCGGAGAGTCGACGGACGAGCTTGTCGTCCAGCCACAACGGCGCGCGCGTCGCATCGACGACAATGAAGTCGTTACCGGCGCCGTGCATCTTGGTGAATTTGAGACGCATGAGGCGTTAGGCGTGCCCGACTTCGCTGGATTCCGCATGGGATACCGGCTTCGCCATAACCGGGCTTCGCCCATAAGGTGTGAGGCGGGATCGGTCGAAAGGGAAGGCAGAGGCGCGGGCCACGCATCGAGAATTCGAATTCCGAAAGTGCCTTTTGCCGGACTCCGTTAGCCAACAGAGTGTCCAGATGCCGATCGCCCTCGTATCGCGACCCGAAACGCCCCTAGCCACACACTTCACGCCTCACCCCTCACGGCCTTTTCCATCACATAGTCGTCCATGACAAAGCCCCTGCCGATGTCAACCGTCACGGAACTTGCGACGACGAATCCGGAGCGCAGGTAGGCTGCGACCGATCCGTGGTTATGCTTGTTGACCTGCAAATACAGCTTGTCCATCCCTTGCCGTCTGGCCGCGCCAGTGACGTGTTCGATCAGAGCCGCGCCATAACCTCTGCCGCGCACCAGTTGATGGACGTAGAGTTTGTCGAGTTTCATCGCGCCGGCCGCGCGTCCGCGTTCGTAGCTCGCAAATCCGCAGAGTTCCCCGCACACTTCCAGTTTGTCCCACCATGCTTCGCCGGTATGCAGTTGCATGCCGATGATGTCGGACGAATAACGTTGCGCCAGCATATATTCTATCTGCTTGACGGTAATGATCCCCGGATAGTGCTGCAGCCAGATCTCGCGCGCTAGCGAGGAGACCGGCGCGATATCCGTGTCGCGCAACGGGGAGATGTTGAAATCGGTCGGAGCTGGAGTCATTACAAATGCGCGCACCCGAGCATGGTGCAGATTGCGTTGTTGTCCGGGTTAGCGAACATCAGTAGATCTTCGGCTCGCCGGGAGGTCGCGTCTTGAAACGTTTGTGTAGCCAGTAATATTGCTCGGGCATCTGGCGTGCAAGTTCCTCGATGAAAACGTTCATGCGCCGGGTATCGGCCTCCACGCTCGCCCCTGGAAAGTCCTCCCAAGCCGGATAGAATCGAGTGACGTAGCCGCCACTGCCCGGCAATTGCCGGGTGACGCACGGAACAACCCGGGCGCCCGTCATGCGCGCCAGGCGCGACAATCCAGCCACGGTAGCCGCTGGTACGCCGAAGAACGGAACGAACAGCGAATCCTTCGCGCCGAGATCCATGTCCGGCAGATAAAAAAAAGCGATGCCCTTGCGCAGGCCGCGTATCACCGGTCGCAACCCGTCTTGTCGGGACACCAGCACGCTTTGGCCGAATCGGGTGCGACCGTGCAGCAGGATCTTGTCGAGCGCCGGATTCTTCTGGTGCGAGTACATCGACATCATGTCGTATTCGATGGAAATGCGGATGCCACCCATGTCCAGGCCGACGAAATGCGGGGCCAGGACGATGAGCGGTTTACCGTGCTCGCGATCGAGGTGTTCCCGGCCTTGGAACGTGACCATTCCGCGAATCCGTTGCTCGGAACCCCACCAGAGAATGCCGTGTTCGAGAACGGTTCTGCCAAAGGCGCGAAAGTGCCGGCGCGAAAGTTTCTCCCTGTCCTTGTCGGGCGTTTGCGGGAAGCACAATCGCAGATTCATGCGCACAACGCGCCGGCGTTCCCACGCAAGCCAATAGATCAGCATCCCGAAGCATTTGCCGAGGGGAGCTAGCAGGGATAGCGGTAACAGGCCGAGGAGCCGGAACAGGCCCAGGGCGATTTTTTCACCCATGCTAATCAGGCGCCTTTGCGCCCGCCGGCACCTTGTAGCGGTTGTAGCTCCACAAATACTGACTGGGCTCCAGCTTAATCATGTTCTCGATGGCGGCATTCAGCGCGCGGGCGCTGCCCTCGCCGACGGTCGGTCCATCGAAACCGGTGAAATGAATCGCAAAGCCTGCACCATGTGGAAGCCGGACGGCGGCGGCCATCAGAATGGTCGCGCCCGTCGCTTGCGCCAGTTTCCCGGCCAAGGTCATCGTGTAGGCGGGGCGTCCGAAAAAATCCGCCCATACCCCTTCGCCTTGCGCAGGGACCTGGTCCGGAAGAATGCCTACCGCTTCCCCTCGCCTAAGCGCGCGCAGCAGCAAACGCACGCCGCTCAAATTCGCCGGCGCCAGTTGTACCCTGTCACGCCCGCGCCCGGCCTCGATCAGCGGCTGAAGTGCTTTTATTTTCGGGGGCCGGTACAGCACAGTGATCGGCCGACGCTGCGCCGCCCACAGTGCGGCAGCGTCGAAGCACCCCAAATGTGGAGTCAGATAGATGACCCCGCGTCCGCGCTGCTCCGCGGTTTCCACGAGCGCAATCGGTTCGGCGCTCACGACCAGTTGCACGGCCGGAATCACCGGTCGGAACCAAACAGTGATCAGTTCTGTCCCGGCCTTTCCCGATTCGGCGATGTTTCGGCCCAAAATGCGCCGAAAGTCCGCTTCATCCCGCCAGAGACCGCTGCGCAGGAGATTTTCGCGCAGGCGAGCGGCGTATGTGGCGGAGGAAAAGTACACCACTGAGCCCAACACGCCGCCCACCGCATGAATCCAGCCTAGCGGCAGTTTTGCGAGTTGCCGCAATAGTCCATTAAGCATGAACTTGATCGATTATCTGTTTTGTTCTTTTAGCGTCTTTTTGCTATCCTGACCGCCCTACTGAATTTACCCAGAAATTTCGCATGAGTGATTTTCTCTTCACATCCGAGTCGGTCTCCGAAGGCCATCCCGACAAAGTCGCGGATCAGATTTCCGATGCCGTGCTGGACGCCATCTTAACTCAGGACAAATTCGCCCGAGTCGCAGCCGAAACACTGGTGAATACCGGCCTGGTCGTGATGGCCGGCGAAATCACCACGCATGCCGTGGTTGACTTCCAGCAGGTGGCGCGTGAAACGATCAAGCGTATCGGTTACGACAATACCGACTACGGCATCGATTATCGCGGCTGCGCAGTGCTGGTTGCTTACGACAAGCAATCGCCCGACATTGCGCGCGGCGTGGACAAAGCACAGGACGACCCGCTCAATCAGGGCGCCGGCGATCAGGGACTGATGTTCGGTTATGCCTGTGATGAAACGCCCGTGCTGATGCCGCTGGCGATCCATCTGGCGCATCGCCTGGTGGAGCGCCAGTCGGAATTGCGGCGCGACGGCCGTCTGCCTTGGTTGCGGCCGGACGCCAAGTCCCAGGTCACGATCCGCTATGTCAACGGTAAACCGGATTGCATCGACACCGTCGTGCTTTCCACTCAGCACGCGCCCGATATTTCGCTGGAGAAAATCCGCGAGGCGGTAATTGAAGAAATCATCAAGCCGGTGCTGCCGAAGAACCTGATCAAGGGTGAAGTGAAGTTTCTGGTCAATCCAACCGGACGATTCGTGGTCGGCGGACCGCAGGGCGATTGCGGCCTGACCGGACGCAAGATCATTGTCGACACTTACGGTGGCGCAGCGCCCCACGGCGGCGGCGCGTTTTCCGGCAAGGATCCATCCAAGGTCGACCGGTCGGCTGCATACGCTGCGCGCTACGTGGCGAAGAACATCGTCGCCGCGGGACTGGCGACCAGATGCCAGATTCAGGTCTCCTACGCAATCGGCGTCGCCAAGCCTACCAGCGTGATGGTCACGACTTTCGGTACCGGCAAGATAGACGACGACAAGATCGCAAAACTGGTGCACAAGCATTTCGATCTGCGCCCCAAAGGCATCTTGGCGATGCTGGATTTGCTGCGCCCGATCTACGGAAAAACAGCGGCATACGGCCATTTTGGCCGTGACGAACCCGAGTTTTCCTGGGAGAACCTGGACAAGGTCGAGATACTCAAAGCCGAGGCCGGCATCCGGGCAACGGCCACCGCGTAAGCCACGCTTTGACCGATTCGCTATAATCGCAATTCGCTGAGGAGCGCTGCGACCTTCCGTTTGGATGGGCCAGGCTCAGCAAACGAACGAACGGCGCTCACATCCCTAAACCGGTGTGAGCGCCGTTGCCATTTCGGCGCTCCGTTATTAAGGAGAACATTGATGTCCGCAGTTCCGCACACAAAGAAAACCGGCGATTTCCATGTTGCCGACCTCGCCCTTGCCGAATGGGGCCGCAAGGAGATTCGCATAGCCGAAACCGAAATGCCGGGCCTGATGGCGATTCGCGAGGAATATTCCACCACCCGGCCTTTGCGCGGTGCGCGCATCAGCGGCTCACTGCACATGACCATCCAGACCGCCGTGCTCATTGAAACGCTGCAGGCACTCGGTGCGGAAGTTCGCTGGGCGTCCTGCAATATCTATTCGACACAGGACCATGCCGCCGCGGCGATTGCTTCCTCCGGTACACCGGTGTTTGCCGTCAAGGGCGAAACTCTGGCCGAATACTGGGATTACACCCATCGAATTTTCGAGTGGCCGGCGGGTGCTCATTCCAACATGATTCTGGATGACGGCGGCGATGCGACCATGCTGCTGCACCTGGGTACCCGCGCCGAATCCGATCCGACGGTGCTGCACAATCCGGGCGGAGAGGAAGAAATCGCGCTATTCGCGGCTATCAAGGCCAAGCTCAAGCGCGAGCCAAAGTGGTACTCGACTCGCCTGGCGAGCATCAAGGGGGTCACCGAAGAGACCACGACGGGCGTGCATCGCCTTTACCAGATGCGCGAGGATGGAAAGCTTGCGTTTCCAGCCATCAACGTGAACGACTCGGTCACCAAATCGAAATTCGACAACCTTTACGGTTGCCGCGAATCGCTGGTAGACGGTATCAAGCGCGCCACCGACGTGATGATCGCGGGCAAAGTCGCGCTGGTGTGCGGCTATGGCGACGTGGGCAAAGGTTCAGCACAGGCGCTGCGTGCACTGTCGGCCCAGGTATGGGTCACTGAAATCGATCCGATCTGCGCATTGCAGGCCGCGATGGAAGGGTATCGCGTGGTCACCATGGATTATGCCGCCGACAAGGCCGATATTTTCGTATCCGCCACGGGCAACTTCCACGTGATTACCCACGAGCACATGAAGAAAATGAAGAACCAGGCCATCGTCTGCAATATCGGCCACTTCGACAACGAGATCGACATCGCTTCGCTTTCCGAGTACCAATGGGAAGAGATCAAGCCGCAGGTCGACCACGTGATTTTCCCGGCGATGGATGGAAGGCCGGCCAAGCGCATCATCATCCTGGCCAAGGGCCGCCTGGTCAATTTGGGCTGCGGCACCGGCCATCCCAGCTACGTGATGAGTTCGTCGTTCGCCAACCAGACCATCGCGCAGATCGAACTCTACTCGAATACGGAGAAGTACCCGGTTGGGGTGTACACCTTGCCGAAACACCTCGATGAGAAGGTTGCGCGCCTGCAGCTGAAGAAGCTGAATGCGCAACTTACGGAGCTCACCGACACTCAGGCCAACTACATCGGCGTCGACAAGAAAGGCCCGTACAAGGCGGATCACTATCGTTACTGAGCCCGCTCAGTACCGGGTGAGGCGATAGGCGTGAGGCGTAAACACCACGAACTTCTTGCGTGGCAGGTTTCGATTGAACTTGTGGGAGATCTCTACAGACTTACCGAAACCTTTCCGGCCAAGGAAACCTACGGCCTTACGGGCCAGATTCGCCGGGCTGCAATCTCTGTTCCGTCCAATATTGCGGAGGGTGCCGCTCGCAACACTAAGCGTGAATTTGCCCACTATCTTTCCATGGCCCGCGGTTCGCTCAGCGAGATCGATACTCAACTTACAATTGCCAAGCAACTCGGTTACATCGGCAACGATGAAGAACTTCAACAGAAGCTGGACCGCGTGTTCGGATTGATCGGCGGTCTACTGAAATCCATTCGCGCTGCTGACTGAAGCGACTTACGGGATGAACACCTCACGCCTATCGCCTCACGCCTCACCTGCCTTCAGCTTCGAATTCTTTCCGCCAAAGACACCAGAGGGGAAGGCGAAATTGCGCGCCACCTGGCAGCAGCTCGCGCAGTTGGCGCCGCGTTTTTTCTCCGTCACCTTTGGCGCAGGCGGGTCCACGCAGCAAGGCACACTCGACACGGTGCTGGAAATCCGCGCCGCGGGGCATAACGCGGCCCCGCATTTGTCCTGCGTGGCTTCCAGCAAAGCGGAAATCGCTGCGACGCTGTCGCGCTATCGTGAAAACGGCATACGTCACCTGGTTGCGCTGCGCGGCGACATGCCCTCCGGGCTGGCATCCAGCGGCGAACTCCGATACGCAAATGAACTCGTGACGTTCATTCGCGAAACGACAGGCGACTGGTTCGAGATCGAGGTTGCCTGCTATCCCGAGTACCATCCGCAAACGCGCAACGCTGCCGACGAAGTCAGGAACTTCAAACGCAAGATCGAAGCGGGAGCGACCTCGGCAATCACGCAGTACTTTTACAATCCGGACGCTTACTTCCGTTTTATCGACGAATGCGCGGCTGCCGGCATTCACGTTCCGGTGGTGCCGGGCATCATGCCGATCGGCAATTTCTCGCAACTGGCCCGGTTTTCTGACGCTTGCGGCGCGGAGATTCCGCGCTGGATGCGCGTCAAGCTGGAGGGGTACGGCGACGATACCGCCTCGATCCGCGCTTTCGGGCTGGACGTGGTGACCGCCTTGTGCGAAAAGCTGCTCGAAGGCGGGGCGCCCGGATTGCATTTCTATACGCTCAACCAGGCCGGACCCGCCAGCACGATCTGGCAACGCCTGGGTTTGTAGGTGAAGCGTGAGGCGAGAGGCGTGAGGTGTGAGAGGAAAATCCGAAGCGCCAAAGAAAACAGCCGAAAGGCCCGAAATCAGATGAAACGCCCGACAGAGTCAGGCTTCCTTCGCTTCACGCCTATCGCCTCACGCCTTACCCTTTGATGGCTGATTTCGGCAGGAAGACAGCGCTGATCGCGGGAGCAACCGGCCTGGTGGGTGCTCGCTGTCTTGTCCGTCTGCTCAATCATCCTGCGTATTCCCGCGTGACCGCGCTGACGCGCGCACCGCTTCCGATCGCGCATGAGAGGCTACTCGTCGAACTGGTGGACTTCGATCGTCTGCCGGCGCTAAACATTGTTCACGAAGACGTATTCTGCTGTCTGGGCACGACCATCAAAAAGGCGGGATCCCAGCAGGCGTTTTCGCGCGTCGACCACGACTATCCGCTGGCAGTGGCAAAGATAGGCAAAGCGGCGGGGGCGCAGCGGTTCTTGCTGGTCTCCGCGGTCGGCGCGGATGCACAGTCGGGAGTGTTCTACAGCCGGGTCAAGGGCGAGACCGAGCGGGATATTGCTGCAATCGGTTTGCCGAAGTTTATCGCCATGCGACCTTCGTTTCTGCAAGGAGAGCGCCAGGAGCGTCGGCCGGGAGAAAAGGCAGGGTTGTTCATTGCAGGGTTGATGGCGCCGCTACTGCTCGGACCGTTGCGCAAATACCGGGCAATCCCCGCAGATGATGTGGCAGCCGCAATGATCTATGCGGCGAATCACGAGGTACCGTCGGGACCGGTTGATTCGGACGAAATCGCGCGACTTGCGCAACTGGAAAACGCGTCAACCTAACCCGGATTTCACCAGGTCACCCCCGTTTGCGTGCAAGTGGCTCTGTGTTGCCAATCTAAGACCGTTTTCTTTGCGCCCGAATTGGATTTGGGGTTACGCGGATTCTGGCGGGTTCTGGCCGGCCATATCGGGCATGCCCGTCTTGCCAATAGAATGATTTATTGGCCGCGCCGGTCGAGCCCGATCTGTCTCGCCCAGTCCTCCGCCATAATTCCGCGTCCTGATGAAATATCCGGGCTTAAAAAGGCCGGCGCAAAGCCGGCCTCGTGCATTGGAACCTGTTTTCTCTTCAGGCGACAGCACGTACCGGTTGCAGACGCGACGGGTGCGCTGCGTAGGCGTGATAGGCCGCTGCCTCGGCTTCGCCAAACTTGACCTTGACGCCCATGTCGGTAAATACGGTCTCCAGTGCACAGAGGCTGAGCATGACGTTTTCCATCTTGCAGGAGTAACCCATCAAGCCGAAGCGCCAGATCTTGCCTGCCAGGTCGCCCAGTCCTGCACCGATCTCCAGGTTGTAATCCAGCAGCAGGCGCCGGCGAACTTCTTTTTCGTCGATGCCCTGAGCCACACTGACCGCATTCATCTGCGGCAGACGGTAGGGTTCTTCGACAAGATAATTCAAGCCCAGCGTCTCCAGACCGGCTTTCAGCGCGAGGTGATTGCGCAGATGGCGAGCCCAGGCATTTTCGAGGGTTTCCTCGCGCAGCATCAGCAGGGACTCGTGCAGTGCATAGAGCGAGTTGGTCGGCGCCGTGTGGTGATAGGTGCGTGTCGTTGCGCCCCAGTACCCGAGCAAAAGATTCATATCCATGAACCAGCTATGAACCTTGTCACTGCGGGTCTTTACACGTTCGACCACGCGCTCGCTGAAAGAAATCGGCGACAGGCCGGGCGTGCAGGAAAGACATTTCTGACTAGCGGAATAGACCGCGTCGATGCCCCATTCGTCAACCAGCACGGGGGTGCCTCCCAGCGATGTGACGGCATCCATGATGGTAAGGGCGCCGTGTTTGCGCGCAATCTCTGCGAGCACCTTTGCATCCGAACTAACCCCGGTAGATGTTTCGGCGTGCACGAAGGCGAGCAACTTCGCATCGGGGTTGGCCTTGAATGCGTCTTCGACTTTCTGTGCGCTTACCGGGGTACCCCAGCGGTCTTCCACCACGACCGCAACGCCCCCGCAGCGCTGCACGTTCTCGATCATGCGGCCGCCGAACACCCCGTTGCGGCAGACGATTACTTTGTCGCCGGGGCTGACCATATTGACGAAGCACATTTCCATGCCGACCGAGCCTGGGCCCGAGACCGGGAAGGTCAACGCATTGTTCGTCTGGAAGGCATAGCGCAGCAGTTCCTTGAGTTCTTCCATCATTTCGACGAACACCGGATCGAGGTAGCCGATGGTGGGCTTTCCCATCGCGGAAAACACCCGTGGGTGAATTTCCGACGGACCCGGTCCCATCAGGTGCCGTTGTGGCGGATAGAACGAATTGATCTTTCTCTTCGGCGCGTAATCCTGGGTCGACATGTTCGTTACCGGTTGGAAATCAGCATCTGACGCGGGCGGCGGCGCCCGCAGGAAGACCCGAAGTGTACAAGACGTAACGAGTTCCGGCCAACGGGGCGAGGGCACAGGTTGGTCGCAAAGGTAATCAACTGACAGCCTGTTTTCTCACCCAGGAATTCCTAGAGAGATGGCCTGTCCAGTACAGTCCTCAACATAAAGGAGAGCAGGCGCTCACTGTTCAAGCGCGCAAGAACCAAACAATCGTCCCGAACGGGGTGGGATTAGTTTGCCGATTTGACCGCAGGAAACTGGATCAGGCGCGCGGAGAAATCTTCCTCATCGAACGCGATGTCTCCGTCTGTGTAGGCTTCCGGCTGGGTCTTGAGATTGGCGAAGTCGAATTGTCGCGCGTCGAGAAGGTGCGATGGCGACGTCCGCTGCAGGCTGGCGAACATGGTCTCCAGGCGCCCCGGAAATTTCTTCTCCCATTCCCGCAGCATGGTTTTGACGACCTGGCGTTGCAGATTGTCCTGCGAGCCGCAAAGGTTGCAAGGAATGATCGGAAACTGGCGCAGTTGTGCATACTCCTCAAGGTCGGCTTCCTTGCAATAGGCGAGCGGGCGAATAACGATGTGCTGGCCATCATCGCTGATGAGCTTGGGGGGCATGGCTTTCAGACGCCCGCCATGAAACAGGTTCAGGAGAAAAGTTTCGAGGATATCGTCGCGATGGTGGCCCAGAGCGATTTTGGTGGCGCCGATTTCCTTGGCCACCCGATACAGCGCGCCGCGCCGCAGCCTGGAACACAGCGAGCACATGGTCTTGCCTTCCGGAATGACACGCTTGACGACGCTGTAGGTGTCTTGCTCGACGATGCGAAACGGGACCCCGATGGATGCCAGGTAGACCGGCAATACGGTTGAGGGATAACCGGGATGTTTCTGATCGAGGTTGACCGCCACGATGTCGAAGTCGATCGGCGCATGAGTCTTCAGAGACAGGAGGACGTCGAGCAGCGCGTAACTGTCCTTGCCGCCTGAAAGGCAAACCATGACCTTGTCACCATGATCGACCATGTCGAAATCGGCGATGGCTTCCCCAACCTGCCGGCGCAGCCGCTTGGCGAGTTTATTACCCTCGTAAACCTGTTTCTGCAGCGTAGTCATTCAATAGTTGCTTCTGAAAATCTCGAAACCCACCGATTCGCAATCAGGATACACGTCCAGCTTTTCGCTTGAGACCCTCGCGGCAAGGACGCCCGGCCGCGCAAGGCAGATCGCCAGCACTCGCTCGCAGAAAGTTTCCTGCAGGTTGAAATGGCAATCATCCGCAAGGGCCAGGATCTCCCGGCGCACGAAGTCATAGTCTACCGTTTCATCGATGTGGTCGCGCACGACTTTGCCGTCCGGATCGAGGTAGAGGTCGACATTGACGATAACGCGCTGCCTGGCCTGTTTTTCGAAATCATGTATTCCTATGGAAAGGCTGGCCTCGAAGTTCTTCAGAAAGATCCGGCGCGCGCGGCCGAGGCCCGTCGACAGCGCCATGTCCGTCGCCGAGCGTGGGGTCAGAAATCGCGCCGTCATCGGTTGCTATCGGACTCGAACTGCACATCGCGCCGCGACGGCCACAAATGCTGGCCGCCATCGACCACAATTGTCGTGCCGGTCAGCGCCCCGGCGTTGACAATGAACCGGACCGCGCCCGCGATGTCTTCGACGCTTGAACTGCGTCCGAGGGGAGTTTGGGTGTGGGCACGGGCAAAACCGTCGGCAGTCTGTTTGCCGCTGACCAGCGTGATGCCCGGGGCCACGCCGCATACGCGCACTCTTGGCGCCAAGGCCATGGCCAGCGCGCGCGTCGCTCCTTCCAGAGCGATTTTTGAGATGGTATAGGACAGGAAATCCGGATTGAGATTGAACACTTTCTGATCCAGCAAATTCACGATGCAGCCGGTGATACCGTCGGGAATCCCGGCGGCGAACGCCCTGGCGAGCAAAAGCGGAGCAAGCAGATTCACGTTGAGATGCAAGTGCCATTTTTCCGTTTCCAGGCTGGCCAGGTCGTCGTACTCAAACAATGCGGCGTTGTTCACGAGGCACGTCGGGGTACCCAGGCTGCGTTGACACTTCCCGATCAAATCCGGCACTTGATCCGCGTTGCCGAGGTCGCAGCGCAGTGCCACGGCCTTGACCCCCAACCCTGAAATTTCCGCAGCCAAAGCATCGGTTTGCGCCTGGGAGCGGTGGAAATGAAGCGCGACGTCCCAGCCGTCCGCAGCAAGTCCAAGCGAGATTGCCCGGCCAATGCGTTTTCCGGCGCCGGTGACCAGGGCCACGCGCCGGTGAGTTTTCGCCGGGTTCATGTCGTGCTTCGGGTTGCGCCATGGCGCGCAGCTGTTGTTGAATGGGGATTGTAGCCCAACCCTTGCGGCCTCCCGTCGTGCCGATTCCCCTGATCAACCCGGAGTTACCGGAACCCTCGGCCGAGGCACGCCGGCACAGCGACGGTTTGAACGCGACCATCCGCAGGGAAATTGCGCTCGCGGGCGGGTGGATAAGCTTTGCACGCTTCATGGACTTGGCTTTGTATGCGCCCGGGCAGGGTTACTACGTCGCCGGGTCAACGAAGCTCGGCCGCGAAGGCGACTTTGTAACCGCCCCGGAGGTGTCCCCGCTCTTCGGCAGGACGCTCGCGCGCCAGGTCGCGCAGGTGCTCGGGCGAAGCGACAAGGTACTGGAACTCGGTGCGGGTTCAGGCGCAATGGCGGCGGACGTGCTCGACGAACTGCACGACCTCGATAGCCTTCCCCAGCAGTATCTGATCCTGGAAACCAGTCCGCAGCTAAGGGAGCGCCAGCGGCAAACGTTCGAACGACGGCACCCGGCGTTGCGCGCCAGATTCCATTGGATCGACGACCTGCCGGAAGACTTCGAGGGGACGGTCATTGCCAATGAAGTGCTGGATGCTTTACCGGTGCATCTGGTCGCCTGGCGCGCAGACGATATATATGAACGAGGCGTGAGCTGGAATGACGGTTTCGTGTGGGAAGAGCGCTCGCTTGAAGCCGGAGCCTTGCGCGCGGAAGCCGAAAACATCACCACACAGGCAGGCTACGTTAGTGAAGTCTCATTGGCCGTACCTGCGTTGGTACGCAGCCTGTCATCGGCGCTGCGAAAAGGAGTGTTGCTGTTGATCGATTACGGCTTCGGGCGGCGAGAATACTATCATCCACAGCGATCCCGAGGCACGCTGATGTGCCACTACCGCCATCGCGCGCACGACGATCCGTTTTATCTTCCCGGCCTTCAGGACCTGACCGCGCACGTCGATTTCACGGCCGTTGCGGAAGCCGGCATCGATGCCGGTCTGAAATTGCTCGGCTATACCACGCAAGCGCAGTTCCTCGTCAACAGCGGAATCATCGAGTTGCTGGGCCATCCGTCCGCGGATGCGGCAATCCCGCGACTGACGCTGACTGCTGGCGTGCAGAAATTGCTGTCGCCCGCAGAAATGGGCGAGCTTTTCAAGGTCATGGCGCTCGGGCGCGGCATCGACGGCCCGCTGATCGGCTTCGCTTCCGGCGACAAATCGCGCCTTCTTTGAAATTTGGAGCGAGAAACATGAAACAGGAAGCACGCGAAGGAATACAAAGGCACACGAAGGAGAGTCAATACCCGTCATGAAAAATGGCCGGTAGTGCTTTTGCCAGGAAAGTATCGTTTTTCCCAATCAAGCGTTTCGTTCCCCTTGCTTTTGCTTTTCCTTCGTGTACCTTCGTGGCCTTCGTGTTAACCGCCTTTGACTTTTCAGGTCAGCAATTCAAGTGCATATCCATATATTAGGCATCTGCGGCGCGTTCATGGGCGGCCTCGCGGTCATCGCCAGGCAGGCCGGTCACAAAGTGACCGGTTGCGACGCCAATGTGTATCCACCGATGAGCACGCAGCTCCGCGCGCAGGGGATCGAACTGATCGAGGGTTTTGATCCCAGGCAGATCGAAATGAAGCCCGACCTCTTCGTGGTCGGCAACGTCGTGGCGCGCGGCAATCCGTTGATGGAAGAGATACTCAACCGCGGCCGGGCATTCATCTCGGGGCCGCAGTGGCTTTACGAAAATCTGCTGCGCGGCAAATGGGTCCTTGCAGTGGCGGGCACGCACGGCAAGACCACGACGACATCGATGCTGGCCTGGATACTCGAGCACGCGGGCATGAATCCAGGTTTCCTGATCGGCGGCGTCCCTCTGAATTTCGGCATTTCCGCCCGTGCCACCGATTCTTCCTTCTTCGTAATCGAGGCGGACGAATACGACACCGCGTTCTTCGACAAACGCTCGAAGTTCGTTCACTACATGCCGCGCACGGCCATCCTGAATAATCTGGAGTTTGACCACGCCGACATTTTTCCGGATCTCGCAGCAATCGAAACCCAGTTTCATCATCTCGTGCGCACCGTGCCCGGCAATGGCTTGCTCATAGCGAACGCACGTGAGCAGAGCATGCGCCGGGTATTGGCCAAAGGCGCCTGGAGCAAGGTCGAATGGCTGGGTGTGGAAGAAGGCTGGACCGCCAAGCCCCGCAACGAACATGCTTTTGACGTATTCTTCGAAGGGGGGCCGCGCGGCACGGTCAACTGGGAGTTGCTCGGCGAGCACAACCGCAACAACGCGCTGGCGGCGTTGGCGGGCGCTCGCCACGCGGGCGTTCCGGTGGCGAAAGGAATCGATGCGTTGGCCGAGTTCAGAAACGTGAAACGCCGCATGGAAACGCGCGGCATGATTAACGGCATCACCGTATACGACGATTTCGCGCACCATCCGACGGCCATCGAAACCACGATCGCGGGTCTGCGCAGCAAGGTTCACAACGCGCGCATCCTGGCTGTTCTCGAGCCGCGCTCGAATACCATGAAGATGGGCGTAATGAAAGATGCGCTGGCGGGCAGTCTGGCCGGCGCCGATCTCGTGTTCTGCTACAGCAAGGACCTTGGGTGGGATACGCAGCCGGTGCTGGCGTCGCTCGGCGCGAAGGCGGCGTCGTTCGACGACCTCGCCGCGCTGGTCAGCGCAGTCGTCGCACGTAGCGAGCGGGGCGACCACGTGCTCGTCATGAGCAACGGCGGGTTCGGTGGCATCCACGAAAAATTGCTGGACGCGCTGGCAAAATAGCCAACCCGGCTTGAAATATCAGCCAGTCCAGAGGTTTTTGGGCACGACGCAATGCACCGACTTTTTTGCTTCGGCGATGTCGCCCAGGCGCGAATCCATGGTCAGGCTCATGAGCGAATAGGCGTCGATCGCGGACATGTTTTTGCGCTGCGCGATCTGTTCGATCATGGCAAATGAAGCTTCGTTCATCGCCGTTTGCAGGTCGGGTGAGGAAGAACTGGTGGCAAAGTAATGCCGAGTTTCCCTGAGAGGACGCACTGCGCGCCGCAGCGTCACGCCTTTCTTTGGGATCATGCAGAACACGCCCTTCGTCTGGTTCACTACTTCGGAGATGCGGCAGTCGTAGCGGGTAGCCATCCATTCCGCGGTTTTCTCCGGACTGATGTTCTGCGTCTCGGCCAGAAAGTCCTGCGTTTGAGTCTTCAGGATTTCAAGGGCTTTGTTCAGATCGCGGTCGTACCCCATCGTGAGCCAGTGGGTCGGCGTTTCGACTCGCGGCCAAGCGATCGCTTTGCGCTTGATGACTTCGATGTGCAACCGAAGCTCGTTGAACGCGGTCTCGATTGCGGTCAGGTTGATTTCGCCGTTGCCTTGTGCCGCATGCGAATCACCGCTCCATAGCAGCGCACCCTCGACGAAAACCGGGAGATACACAGTCGTGCCCTCGATGATCTCCCGCACGTCCATGTTGCCCCCGAACGGACCGGGAGGCACCGTGCTGTAGCGACCCGGCTCAGCCCTGGCGACGCCGAGAACGCCGGGGAAAGGGCGCAACGGTATCTGGATACCGGGAGCGAACTGGGTGCTTGCGCGTTGCAGGTCGAAATAGAAGTAACGCACCTGTCCGGCCGGGAAACGATCGGGAAACTGGCCGAGACCCAGTTCGCCCGGCAAATTCCAGTTGGCGCCATAACTCCTCGGCACGATGCGTTCGATGCGGATTTTCAACGTATCGCCGGGCTCGGCTTCCTCGATGTAAATCGGACCGGTGATGGTATGTGGACCGCGGCCGGGAAATTCCAGGCGCATTCTGGTGATCTCTTCGATCGACACCCCCGGCAGCACCTGGTTTGCGGAAGCCATCATCGTTTCCATGGAAACGCGATCGCCGGAACGCAGCTTCAATACCGGCGCCTGCGCATTGTCGAACCAGCCCCACTGCGTGGTTTCCGCTGTGGCAGGCAGAACGTAGACGTCGCCGAGCTTGGCTCCAATCGGGAGCTGCGGCTTCGCCTCTTCCTCCGCGCGCACCGCATCGGGGAGAAATGATGAGCCCGCCACTGCGCCGGACTGCAGCAGGAATTTCCTGCGGGAATCGTTCCTCATGTTTGCCTCATCGCATTGACCCTAGCGCATGCCTTCCATTGGCAATCAGTATGACACGCGCAAATCCCCCTCTGTCCACACCTCCTTCTTCCGAATTGACCAGAGCCCAAGAGCTTGGTGTTTGCTAGTCTCCAGTTTCTAGTCTCTGTTCCACGGTCTACCACCGTTGCTTTGTGCCCGAGATAGGCGTCGGGCACAATACCGGTGCACCGAAAGCTTGCATGATTGTCTACATTCACGGCTTCAACAGTTCCCCTTCGTCCCACAAGTCGAACCAGTTGCGTGCGCAGCTTGCACGCCTGGGCCGCGAAAACGAATTTGTTTGTCCGGCATTGCCTCACCAACCGCGGGAAGCAATGGCGCTGCTCGAACGCGAACTCTCCGGGGCTTCAGCCGATGAGGTCACGCTGGTTGGAAGCTCGCTGGGCGGATTTTACGCAACCTGGCTCACCGAAAAGCTGGGCGTGCGCTCGGTGCTCGTCAATCCTGCGATCACTCCTCACGAAGGCCTGCGAGAATATCTCGGCCCGCAGAAAAATCTCTACACCGGCGATGAATACCTGCTGACCGAAGAGCATCTGGTGCAGCTCGCGCGAATCCAGGTTGCGAAACCTTCCAGGATGGACCGCTATCTGCTGGTGCATACGACCGGAGACGAATTGCTGGATTGGCGCTTCGCCGTCGCTCACTACCCTGGCTGCCGGCAGCTGGTCGTACAGGGGAGCGACCATGGTTTCAGGGAATTCGGCGACTACCTCGACATTGTTCTGGAGTTTGCCGCCGGCCCAGGCATCAAGACTTAGCGGAGTCATTGCCCAGGGCTGCCCGGCCGGGGCGCCGCGTATAATCCAGCCTCGTCGTTGTCTCGACGCTTGTCCCCCGTCTCCCGTTCCCGGTCGTTTCGAGCATGAATGTTTTTTTTGAAGAAGACGGTTCCTTCAAGGCTGGCACGGTGCTGGCCGACAACAATACCTCGCTTCAGGTAGAGAACCAGCACGGCAAACGCACGAAGGTAAAGGAAGCCGCCGTGCTGATCCGTTTCGACCATGTGCCGCTGTCACAATTCATGGCAGATGCGCAGAAAATTTCCGAAGACATCGATCCGGCGTTCCTATGGGAATGCTCGGGCGCGACGGAATTCGGCTTCGACCAACTGGGCAAGGAATATTTCGGCCGCGAGCCAAAACCGGCCGAAAGCGCAGGGCTGCTTATGCGTCTGCATGCGACGCCCACCCATTTTTACAGGAAAGGCAAAGGGCGCTACAAGGCGGCGCCGGCCGAATCCCTCAAGGCGGCACTTGCCAGCGTTGAGCGCAAGAGGAAGCAAGCCGAATTGCAGGCGCGATACGCCGAGCAACTGTCGCGTTTCGAGTTTCCGCAAGAACTGAAACCTTTGCTGCCACAACTACTTTATCAAGCCGACAAGGGCTCGGTCGAGTTCAAGGCGCTCGAGCAGGCGTCGGCAGCATCACACTTGACCATCCCAAAGCTGCTGGAAAAGAGCGGCGCGCTGCCTTCCAGCCACGACTATCATTTTGGTCGTTTCCTGTTCGAGTATTTTCCACACGGCACGGATTTCGATCCCGCGCTTGCCGCTGTGGGCCCGGGTGAGCTCGACGTGTCCGAAGTGGAGGCATTCAGCATCGACGATGCGACCACCACGGAAATCGACGATGCGTTTTCAGTCACGAAGCTGGCCAACGGCCATTGGCAAATTGGCGTGCACATCGCGGCGCCGGCGCTGGGGATTGCGCCGGATTCTCCACTCGATCGAGAGGCAGCCAAGCGACTGTCCACGGTCTATTTCCCGGGCGCCAAGATCACCATGTTGCCGCCGGCTGTAATAGCGCAGTACACCCTGTCCGAGGGTCACGAGTGTCCGGCATTGTCGATGTACGTCGAGGTCACGCCGGACCTGGATGTGTGCGGGCAGCGCAGTGCGGTGGAGCGGGTACCCATCGTGGCGAATCTTCGCCTCGACGAGCTTGAAACCCAATTCAACGAGGAACAGCTGGCCGCCGGACGTTTGGAGCACCGCTTTGGCGAGTCACTCGTCTTGCTGTGGCGTCTCGCGTGCAAGCTCGAGCGTCAGCGCGGCAAGGAAGAGCCCGCCACGGGGCGCCCGGACTACAATTTTTACGTCAATGACGACCGCGTCGAGATCGTGGAACGCCGGCGAGGTTCACCGATCGACAAGGTGGTCTCGGAACTGATGATCCTGGTGAATACCGACTGGGGACGGCAGCTGGCGCAGAATGAGATCCCGGCGCTGTATCGCGCCCAGGCCGGCGGTAAAGTCAGGATGTCGACCGTACCTGCACCGCATCAGGGTCTCGGCGTCGCGCAATACCTCTGGGCCAGCTCACCGCTGCGCCGCTATGCCGATCTCGTGAATCAGCGCCAGTTGTTGTCGCTTCTTGGCAACGATGCACCCGCTTATCCGACGGGCGACGAGCGTCTGCTTGTGATTCTGCGCGATTTCGAACTGGCCTACGACGCTTATGCGGAATTCCAGCGCGGCATGGAGCGCTATTGGTGCCTGCGCTGGCTGATTCAGGAGGGCGTCGTCCTGACGGGCGGCGAAGTTCTGCGCGAAGAGCTCGTGCGCATAAATCAGATTCCACTGGTTGTGCGCGTGCCTTCGATGCCCGCTTGCGCGCCCGGCAGCCGGGTCGAACTGGCCGTGTCGGACATCGATCTGTTGGAATTGACGCTGCATTGTGAGTTCAGGCGTGCGCTCGAAGTGCAATCGCACTGACAGGCAGGCGGTAGTTATTTAGAATTGGCACAGTTCGGTTACTAGACAAGGCGAATTTGCCGGATACTTCGATCAGCGCATTTCCTGCAAGAGGCAGCGTAGCCGCCGGCCTTACCGTCCCCCCGCCCCCCGCCTCGGGCGACATCTTGCCGATTACGTTGGCGGTTTCCGTCGTCCTGCATGCCATCGTTCTGCTGATCACGTTCGCGCCGCCGGTTTTCGATGGCACCAAATTCGTGCCGCATCTCGATGTCGTGCTGGTCAATTCCAGATCTTTGGCGAAACCGCTCAAAGCCGATGCGCTGGCCCAGTCCAATTTGGATGGTGGGGGAAATACCGAAGCGGAACGCCGCGCCAAAACCAATCTGCCCAAGCTCAGGGACGCGGAACCTGCGCCCAACGTTCAGCTCGCGTCCAGGCAGGTGCAGCGTCTGGAAGAGGAAGCGCAGCGCCTGCTGCAACTGTCGCAGAGCGCCCAGGTCACTGCAGACTTGACGCGTCCCGCCCCCGAGTTGCCGCGCGAGGCAACGCTGGAAGATCCGGCGGCGCAGCAGCAGCGGCTGCGCATCGCGCAACTGGAAGCGCAGATCGCCAAAGAGTGGGAGGAATATCAGAAGCTGCCGCGGCGCAAATTCATCGGCGCGCGTACCGAGGGGGTGGTCTATGCGCAATACGTCGACCAGTGGCGCCAGCGCGTCGAGAAAATCGGTACGGAGTATTTCCCGGATGAGGCCCGTCGCCGGAAACTGTACGGATCGCTGGTGATGACCGTGCATATCAGGGCCGATGGCAGTGTGGAGAAGGTCGAAATCGACCGTTCATCCGGTTACCGGCTGCTCGATTCCGCAGCCCGGCGCGCGGTAGATCTGGCCGGGCCGTTCCCGCCTTTTCCGCCGGCAGTGCGTAAGGACTGGGACATCCTGAGCATCTCGCGCACGTTCAGCTACACGCGCAGCGATCTCGAAGTGCTGGCCAATCCATGACCGATCGTTACGGCGTGGTCGGCAACCCGATCGCGCACAGCAAATCACCCGAAATCCACTCAGCATTCGCACGCCAGACCGGGCAGGACATCGACTATTCGAGGTTGCTGGCACCCCTGGATGGTTTCCGCGCGACAGTCGAATCGTTTCGCGCTGCGGGAGGCCACGGCGTAAACGTTACGGTGCCGTTCAAACTCGAAGCCTTCGAATTGGCAGACGACGTCTCGCAACGCGCCAGAGACGCCGGAGCGGCCAATTTTTTGAGCTTCGAACAAGGGCGCATCCGGGCGGACAACACCGATGGCGCCGGCTTGACTCGCGACATCGTTCACAACCTGGGATTCGGACTCACGGGCAAACGCGTGTTGTTGCTGGGCGCAGGCGGTGCAGCGCAGGGAGTGACCGTCCCGCTGCTCGAACACGGGCTGGGCATGCTCACGATTGCGAATCGCACACTGGAGAAAGCCCGGCGCCTCGCCGAGAAATTGCGCCACGAACCGGCTGCCGCATCGAGCAAGGTGAGCGGCATGGACTTGGGAGCGCTTGCGGGACATCATTTCGACCTGGTGATCAACGCGACTTCAACCAGCCTGCACGGCGATCAACTGTCTCTGCCGGCCGAAACATTTTCGGCCGGCACGCTCGCCTACGACATGATGTACGGCAACATCCCCACACCGTTCCTGGCATTTGCCGCCGCCCACGGTGCGAAAATTTCCGACGGCCTCGGCATGCTGGTCGAGCAGGCAGCGGAATCCTTCCTGCTTTGGCGCGGTGTGCGCCCGGAAACCGCGCCGGTCATCGCGCTGCTGCGCAAACAATGAGCCGATGAAGCGCGTGTGGCGCTGGGCGGCGCGTGTTGTGCTGCTGATGATTGCGGCCATGGTCATTTATCAATTCTGGATCATGGGCAGCGTGGTCTGGTGGATCTGGTTCAATCCATCGACCAGTGCCTTCATGGAAGAACGCCTGGAAGTCCTGCACCATACCGATCCGGACGCGGTATTGCGACATCAATGGGTGCCCTACGAGCGCATCTCGGTTCATCTGAAACGGGCGTTGATCGCCGCGGAAGACGCGAAGTTCCTGGATCACGACGGCTTCGACTGGGAAGCGATCCAGAAGGCCTATGAGAAGAATCTGAAGAAAGGCAAAGTGGTCGCCGGCGGATCCACCATCAGCCAGCAACTCGCCAAGAATCTGTTTTTGTCCGGCCGGCGCACGCCCTGGCGCAAGGCGGAGGAAGCGTTGATCACGTTGATGATCGAGAACGTGATGTCCAAGCGGCGCATTTTCGAAATCTATCTGAATGTCATCGAATGGGGAAACGGTGTCTTCGGCGCGCAGGCCGCGGCGCGCTATTACTACGGCGTCAATGCGTCCAGCCTCGGTCCCGAGCAGTCGGCGCGCCTTGCAGCGATGGTACCCAAGCCGCGTTTCTACGACCGGGTGCGCGAGACGCCCCTGCTGGAGCGGCGAACCGCCATCATCCTCGACCGCATGTATCAGGTCCAGGTGCCCTAGCCCGAAATGATGTCGCCGCACGCTAACGTATAATCCCGCGACTCAATTCGGCGCTGCCATGCTGATCCATCCGCAGTTCGATCCAGTCGTCGTTCACCTTGGGCCGCTCGCCGTTCGCTGGTACGGCCTGATGTACCTGCTGGCATTCGTGCTGGTGCTGGTGCTGGGACGCCATCGCATCCGCACGCAACCCTGGCGCGGCTGGAGCAGGCGTGATCTGGACGACATGCTGTTTCTCGGTGTCGTCGGCGTGGTCCTAGGCGGCCGGCTGGGATACATCCTGTTCTACAAGTTCTCCGACTATCTGCGCGAGCCGCTGCATATCCTCTACGTATGGGAAGGCGGCATGTCGTTTCACGGCGGTTTCCTTGGCGTCATCCTGGCGATGCTGTGGTTCGCACATTCGCGCGGCAAGCGCTGGATGGACGTGACGGATTTCATCGCGCCCCTGTGTCCCCTAGGCCTGGGCGCGGGGCGCATCGGCAATTTCATCAACGCTGAACTATGGGGACGGCCGACCGAAGTGCCCTGGGCGATGATATTTCCGAACATCGATAATCTGCCGCGCCACCCTTCGCAGCTGTACGAGTTTGCCCTCGAGGGACTGGCCCTGTTTGCGCTCCTGTGGTGGTTTTCCAGCAAGCCACGGCCGAGCGGCGCGGTGTCCGGTCTGTTCCTGCTGGGTTACGGAATTCTGCGCTTCTCGGTCGAATACAGCCGCGAGCCCGACAGTTTCCTCGGCCTGCTCGCGCTTGGATTTTCGATGGGGCAATGGCTCAGCCTGCCGATGGCGCTGAGCGGCGTCGCACTCATGATCTGGGCGTATCGCAAGAAAGCTAGTTGAGGTCGGCCTGCTTGTTGGGCGGTTTGATGGCGAAAAAACTGCGCCGGCTCAACAGGCGGCGAAAGTTGTCGAGCGACAGGAGGTGCGAATAGATCTTTTCCATCGCGCCTGCTGACATGAGCCGGCGCAACTGGTCTGCGGGCAACGCGTCGAGTGATGCCCGCGCTACGCGATGCATGCCTTCGAGTTGCATGGTAAATCCATCCACTTCCGCCTTCATGGTGAAGGGTTCGAACAACTCGAATTCGGCGATCAACTGGCAAAGCGATTCGCCGCGAGCGAGGTCCTGTTCGTAATCGAAAATCATCTTTTCGAGGACCAGCCACTGAGCGAGCGGTTCACCGTTTTCATCGTAGAGCGGCTCGCCGGAGTCGTGCAAGGCGTTTTCCTCGATGCAGACGACACGCTCCTTCTGCGCTTTGCCATCTACTGTTACCCGGCTCATGCAGAACGGGTAGCGACGCACGTAGGCAGGCAGGTAGGTGCGGCGATCCCACATGCCGTCGGCCAGAATGAAAAGGTTCTGCTTCACCTGCATCCCCAGCGCGACCACCGGGTTGAAGGTCTTGCCGCCGTCGCTGGTCACGAAGACGATCGGATAGTCGCGGCATGCGGGCTCGAACTCGGCAAGACTCAGCGGCATGACGTGCAGACGATGAAAAACCGCCGGCGTTTCCTCGGCGCGCGGCAGGACAACCCGATGCTTCTTCAGCAATGGCGTGATGTGCTCGTACCCCAGCGGCGGGATGATCTTCATTGGCGGGCGTTCGATTTCAATATAGTTGTTTTCAGTATAATAACGCCGCAAGACCGTAACGCGGAACGTAGCCCTCGTCGGGAAAGTTGAATGTAGGAATAAAGCGGTATCGGGGACGTAGCTCAGCTGGGAGAGCGTCGCGTTCGCAATGCGAAGGTCGGGAGTTCGATCCTCCTCGTCTCCACCAAGTCAGGCGTTTTAACAAGTCTTAGGCGTCCAATGGGACGCCATTTTTCTTCGTGCTCCAAGGGCAATCAGAACTGGGACCGAAAATGACTTGACGGACCCTCATTCGTGCGGTTACGCGATTCTGTCGATTCGAATTGCAGGTGAACTTACCAACGAAGGTTCGCCAACAATTCGTGTATTCGCAAGATGGCCGCGGCCGTTCAGCAACCCGAGAGCGCTACAGCGAGCCCTTGTTGGTGACCAAGGCAAGGTCACGAAACGCGCGGCAGACCTGTTCTGTGACGAGGATCCTATATTCGCGCTTGTGCAGCGCTCTTGAGCGGTGATTTCGCTTGATGGACTGGATGGGCTTGTGCGTAGACGGCACTGTTAAATGGTACATGTGGCGCGTCAGCCGCAAGCCACCCGCCCCGACCCAGAATTGGTCGTATGCTTTAGCCAAGTCATTGACCCGAAAATCCGCGCTTGCTGAGACGTGATTATCTGCGCCTATTCCGATCATATGACTGAGGCCAAATGCTGTAGCGACTCCCTCTGCGGCTGCAAGCAACAGTGCTGGAGGGGATACGTCGAGGCACATCTTCGTCGCGGTTCTGATCAGATGCAGTCCTTTGCCCTTTCCCTGCACGCGAGCGATATAGATTACGTGCGAGGCAGTCAGCCCCGCAATCGTTCCAGGACCGATCGCGAAGGAGAGGATATAGATATCGACGCCATCCGCTACGAAGATAAGCGATAGATCACCCTCATGGTGCGCTGTCGCTGTGCGTGGAAAAGTCAGGCAGATATCATACCTGTGACCGCTTATAGTCTGCTGCCACAGTTGGATCCGACCATCGACGATCGTGCGGAAGAAATTTACCTCAACACGATCCTTGAGAAACTCGTAGTGATCGATCAAGATCGACGCACGCTCCTTGCGCGATAGATCCGCCCCCACGTAATCAGTCAGGTACTTCAGGAACAACCGTGGTTCGGCGCGCACGATTGGCCGTGTCTCGGCCGACGTTAATGCCTTGACAACCTCTAGGCAAGTGCGCGGATGTAAAAAAATCCACACCCCCTTCCATGCCCTGTTCAAGGCCGTATGCACGCCATCTTTGACCAACTCACGGATGAGGGCAAAGCTGGTCAAAGTAGCCAGCGAGGCATAGAGTTGAATAATGCTGGGCTTGATCGGAATGAGAGGCATGATGCTCAATTGCGATTATCGTGGGGTACCCAAGCTCGCATCTCAATCGTCATGACGCGATCATTGTTGCGAGGATGAAGATTCTACATCGACGTTAGTCGAACGCCAATGCAGCGCGCGAGACCGTGCGTATCTTACCCAGTCCAATTCTCTCGCCCAAGAGGAAGAGATCCAAGAAAACTTCCAAACTCAACGTGGATCACAATTACTTCACTTATATAATGGGATTGGTTCGTAGTGCGCTGCAACAGCCGACTCTATCAAATCGACGCTGCCACATGGCGTCTTGCTATTTCTCTATCACCATCGCAATCCATCCTTCCAGCGGATCGATATGGACTGGCAATCCATAGTTTGTATCGCGCCGTTGCCATCCCCAGGCTGCCTGCATGGCGCATAGCACGCCATCAAGCCGATCGCCCGTCGCATCGCCGACCAGCGAATTCAATAGTCGCATCGATCCGGCAAGGACCAGTCCGAAGGGATTGTTGCCGGTCGTGAGTGAGTTCACGATGGTCTTTCGAGCCCGTCTGCGTGCCGGTGTCTGCTTTGCCGGGGCATCGTTCTTGTAGGACCCTTTCACCATCTGGCGCGCCGAAAAACCGGGATAAGCTTCCAGCGCTACACGTTGCGGATCTGCACTGTGCAATCCCGGGATAGTCACGCCCGCCTCCAGCAGTCTGGGCGCACCCTCGAGGAACATCAATCCGACCGGCGGATTAACCAGTTTGAGAGGACTGTGCGAACCGGCCGGTCGATCGGTGATGCGGTGCGCATAGCGCTGTCCGACCGGTCTGCCTTCACGATACCGGTCGAGCAGGCTGCGAAACTGCTGACGGCCTTGCTGGCGACAGAAAGTTACCATTTGCGGCCAGTGCTTTGGCAGACCAAGATCCTCGACGGCTTCACGTGGCAGGCCAAACGGAAAATCAAATCCCGCAATCCACGGACCCGGCTGGCAGAGCCAGCACTCGAAATCTTGCCAGCCTGAAATTTCCGCGATGCTGTCGAGATGAAATTCCGACTTGTGGCGATGACCGCTGGCGACAACAATTGGTTTGCCCAATCGGGGCCGGCTCGTGAAATCCACGCCGTGGATTGCCCACCGGGCTTCACGCATGGTCGAGTTTCAGGATGACAGCTTTTTCTCGAGCCGGCGGGCGAAAACGCTCATTTCCTTCTGCGCCTGCTGGTCACCGCGCCGCCGCGCAACTTCGATCCCGCGCCGGTAAATGTCGAGTGCCTCGTTCGTTACGCCCGCATCGGTTAGCGCCAGTCCCAGCAATTTCCACGCTGCGGAGTAGTTTGGATCCAGCTCGAGAGCGCGCTTCAAATGGAAGATCGCAACCCAGATTTCCCGCAGTTTGAGATATTCGTTGCCGAGGCTGAAACGCAGTAACGCGGATTCCTTGCCCTGAGACAGCAGTTTTTCGAGATTGGCCAGGACAGCGCGCGATTCCACCTCGGGCATGCGCGCCTCCTCTAGAGTTCGATCCGGGTACCCAATTCAACCACCCGGTTCGCTGGAATCTTGAAGAAGGTCGTCGCGCTCGATGCGTTGCGCGACATGAGTGCGAACAATTTTTCCTGCCATAACGCCATGCCCGGGCCAACCTTCGGTATGAGAGTCTGCCGGCTCAGGAAAAACGACGTCTCCATCATGCGGAACTTCAGCCCTTTGCCCGCCGCCAGTTCGAGCGCGCGGGGCACATCGGGATCATCCTTGAAACCATAGTGCACGACCACGCGGTAGAACTCGGGGCCGAGCGGCAGCACTTCGATCTGGTCTTCGTCGGCGACATGCGGTATGTCGGTGACGCTTACCGTGAGCAGCACAATGCGCTCATGGAGCACCTTGTTGTGGTTGAGATTGTGCAGCAGCGCATGCGGCACGCCCTCCGACGCCGCGGTAAGAAATACTGCCGTTCCGGGCACGCGCGTCGGCGGATGGGCAGTGATGCTCTGGATAAAGGGTTCGATGGGAATGGCGCCGGGAGAGAGCCTTTCCATCAGAAGTTTTCGCCCGCGCTTCCAGGTGACCAGGAGAATGAAGAGGACGATTGCGACCAGAAGCGGAAACCAGCCGCCGTGAAAGAGTTTGATGGCGTTCGCGCTGAAAAACGACAGGTCGATAATCAGGAATATCAAGAGCAGCGGCAGAGCAATCCACAGCGGCCAGTGCCAGAGCTTGCGCATCAGCACGAAGGCCAATACCGTGTCGATGGCCATGGTGCCGGTTACCGCGGTTCCATAGGCGCCGGCAAGATGACTGGAAGATCCGAAACCGAGCACCAAACCAATAACCGCGGCCAGCAGCACCCAGTTGATCCAGGGCATATAGATCTGCCCGATCTCGCTTTCCGAGGTGTGCGTGACTTCGAGGCGGGGGCAATAGCCAAGCTGGATTGCCTGGCGCGTCAGCGAATAGGTTCCGGTGATCACTGCCTGGGAGGCAATCACGGTAGCCACGGTGGCGAGGATCACCAGGGGGTACAGCGCCCATTCCGGGGCCATGTGATAGAAAGGATTCTGGATCGCATCCTTGTTGTAGAGGATCAAGGCGCCCTGGCCGAAGTAGTTCAGCATCAGGGCCGGCAGGACGTACAGGGACCACGCCAGGCGGATCGGCTTTTTGCCGAAGTGTCCCATGTCGGCGTAAAGCGCCTCGGTGCCGGTAATGGCGAGTACCACTGCGCCAAGCACGAGAAAGCCACCGGATGAATTTTCCGCGAAGAAATTGACCGCATACGAGGGGGAGAATGCGGCCAGTACGGCTGGATATTTGATGATGTTTGTAATACCCAGGACCGCCAATACCGCAAACCATACCATCGTGATCGGGCCGAAAAGCGCACCTACCATTTCGGTTCCCTTCTGCTGAAACAGGAATAGCCCGATCAGGACGACGATGGTGAGAGGAATCACGAACGGCTTCAATGCCGGTGTGGCGACTTCAAGCCCTTCCACCGCGGAGAGCACCGAGATCGCCGGCGTGATGACGCCGTCGCCGTAAAACAGCGCCGCGCCGAACAGGCCGACGGACATCAAAATCCAGCGGCCGCGCGTATCGCGCATGGTGGAACGAAGTACCAAGGCCAAAAGGGCCATGATGCCGCCTTCGCCATGGTTGTCGGCGCGCATCATGAAAACAACGTATTTCAAGGTCACGACTATGATGAGTGCCCATGAAATAAGCGACAGCACCCCGAAGACGTTGTCATGATTGGCTGCGACTGGATGGGTGCCATTGAACGCTTCGCGCATTGCATAAAGCGGACTGGTACCGATATCGCCGAAGACCACGCCAATCGCGGCGACCGTTAGCGGCAGTACGCCCGATTTCTCGCTTCCGTTGGAGCTCATTGTTATTCTTGTTTCCCTCAGGGTCCGCCGATGCTTATGCCGGACTGACAGTCGCTTTGGGCGAGCCAATCCAGCAAATGACTTTGCTTATCGAACCGTACGAATGATGCAACGGGGTTTTGCGCCGTGACAAGGATGGGGTGACGAACGTTCGGTTATCATCGCGACAAAGCAGGGTCGGCCGGATGACCAAGGCGGCTATTGTGGCGCAACATTCTATACCCGGAGCAAGCCGTGACCAACAAGGGCGGTGCACCCCATCCGACGCATTGCGAAGTGGGCGCTGAGGAGTAAGGGTGTCCACGCGATACCGGGCCACAAGGGTACCTCTCACCACATTCCGCCAGGGAACCCAAAAGGGCACCGGTCCGTGCCCATAACCGTCTTTGGCCAGATCGGGACTGCGGCAACCTATGCCACATCGCGCCTGTATCCGGCCACAGGGGGTGATGCATCACATGGACTCGCGGTTTCCGGCAAGAGTCATGGCGGGACAGGACATAGCAAGTGAAACGCGCCTCTTCGCAAGCAAACAAAAAGGCAGCTACCGCCTCTGACAAGAAACGCCCGTCAGTCCGTATTGCGTCGGAAACCGGGAACCAAGACGCCTCCCTCTTCGATCCCCACCCGTCGCTTTCATTCGTCACGCCGGCGGTACGGGAAAAGCTGGCACGTATCGGCATCCGCAAATTATCCGATCTGGTGACGCATCTGCCATTGCGCTACGAAGACGAAACTCGCATCGTTTCCATCCATGACGCGCTCTCCGGGGACGCCGTTCAGATCGAAGGAACGGTGGTCGAAACCATGATCAAGTTCCGTCCCGGACGCCAGCTGATCTCGGAAATCGACGACGGCAGCGGACGCCTCATGATGCGTTTTTTCAATTTCTATCCAAGCCAGAAAACCGCGCTCTCGCCCGGCGCCAGGGTAAGGGTGATGGGCGAAATCCGCCAGGGCTTCTTCGGAGCCGAGATGGTCCATCCGCGTTTTCGCGTGTTGCGCGCAGACGCGCCGCTGCCTCAATCCCTGACACCCGTGTATCCGACGACCGCGGGCCTGGGCCAGGAGGTCCTGCGCAAGCTCACTGCGCGCGCCCTGGCGCAGGCCGACCTGACTGACTCCCTGCCGATGGCGGTGAGAAAGAAGCTGAAATTGCTGGCGCTCGATGAGGCAATAAAATTGCTGCACAATCCGCCTCCCGACGTCGATGCGCAAGCGCTGCTCGATGCCACTCACGACGCGTGGCAGCGGGTGAAGTTCGACGAACTGCTGGCCCAACAACTGTCGATGCGGATGCATCACGAGCGGCGCAATCGTGTGCGCGCCCATCCCTTGCTGCAACATTCGAATATGTCGAGGACGCTGCTGTCTTCGTTGCCCTTCGAACTCACCCGCGCGCAGCGGCGTGTCCTCGGCGAAATCCGCGCCGATCTGACCCGGCCGCACCCGATGCAGCGCCTGCTGCAGGGCGATGTCGGCAGCGGCAAGACCATCGTTGCCGCGCTCGCTGCGCTGCAAGCGATTGAATCGGGATATCAGACGGCGGTCATGGCGCCGACCGAAATCCTGGCTGAACAGCACTACCGCAAATTTACGGCGTGGCTGGCTCCGCTCGGGGTCGCCGTAGCGTGGTTAACCGGCAGCCTCAAGAAAAAAGAGCGCGACAAAGCGATAGCGGACATCGCCGCGGGAAAGGCGGCTCTTGCCGTGGGCACGCACGCGTTATTTCAGGACGACGTCACATTCGCCAAATTGGGACTGGCGATCGTCGATGAGCAACATCGATTCGGGGTACATCAGCGCCTGGCGCTGCGCCAGAAAGGCAGCCGCGCCGGACAGGCCATTCAGCCTCATCAGTTGATGATGAGCGCCACGCCCATCCCGCGCACCCTGGCCATGAGTTTTTACGCGGATCTCGACGTGTCGGTGATAGACGAACTGCCGCCTGGCCGAACCCCTGTGCTGACCAAGCTTCTATCCGACACCCGGCGCAACGAGGTTATCGAGCGGGTGCGCCATGCCTGCCTGGACGGCCGCCAGGCTTATTGGGTTTGTCCGCTGATTGAGGAGCCGGACAGCGGAACGCGGCACGGGGACCGGCTTGCGGGATGGAACGGCGCGACGGCGCCATCCAGGACGATGGAATTCCGGACCAGGGCCCATGCACGCCGCGAGGCGCTGCAGTTGCAGACCGCGATAGACACCTATCAAGGACTGCTCAGCACTTTTCCGGAACTGAAAATCGGGCTGGTGCATGGCCGATTGTCCAACCTCGAAAAGGCCAGCGTGATGGCTGCGTTCCAGTCAAACGCAATTCAGTTGCTGGTCGCAACCACGGTGATCGAGGTCGGGGTCGATGTGCCCAATGCTTCCTTGATGGTTATCGAGCATGCAGAGCGCATGGGCCTGTCGCAACTGCACCAACTGCGCGGTCGCGTCGGTCGCGGCAGCCGTAGCAGCGCCTGTATCCTTCTGTACCAAAGTCCCCTGTCGCAGAACGCGCGCGAGCGGTTGCGTATCATTTTCGAGAACACCGACGGATTCGAGATTGCGCGCTACGATCTGCGCCTGCGCGGCCCTGGCGAGTTGCTGGGCGCGCGTCAAAGCGGTGTACCCATGCTGCGCTTCGCCGATCTGGAAAAAGACATCGGGCTGCTGGAGGCCGCGCGCAATCTGTCGCCGCAACTGTTGCGCGACCACCCGGCCAGCGCCGAACTGCATTTGCAACGCTGGCTTGGCGGCAGGCAAAACCTGCTCAAGGTGTAGGCCGCAAAGCTCGTCTATGCGATCATGACGCATGCCCGGGGCACAGAATAACCGTGAGCAATCGCGAACGCCGATGACACTCGTCGAGCGCATCAACGCCTATGAAAAGCTGATCCGGCTGGACAAGCCGATCGGCATCCTGTTGTTGTTGTGGCCAACGCTGTGGGCGTTGTGGCTGTCCTCGCGAGGCCAGCCGGACTGGACTGTCGTCTGGATATTTGTCATGGGTACCGTGCTGATGCGTTCGGCGGGCTGTGCCATCAATGACTATGCCGATCGCGATTTCGATGCACGGGTGGCAAGAACGCGGGATCGTCCGCTGGCCACCGGAATGATTCAACCGGTGGAAGCTTTGATGGTCGCGGTGGTGTTGATTCTCGTGTCGTTTGCGCTGGTGGTGCAGCTCAATGCGCTCACCATAAAATTGTCGGTCGTCGCCGTAATCATTGCCGCGATTTATCCATTCACGAAGCGATTCCTCGCCATGCCGCAGGTGGTTCTCGGTCTGGCATTCGGATTTGGCATCCCGATGGCTTTCGCGGCCCAGCTCAATCAGGTGCCGTCGGGGGCTTGGGCGCTGCTCGCTGCGAACGTGTTCTGGGCCATAGCCTACGACACCGAATACGCGATCGTGGACCGGGAGGATGATCTCAAGATTGGCATCCGGACGTCGGCGATCACATTTGGCCGCCATGACGTTGCGGCCGTGATGGTTTGTCATGCTCTGTTTCTGCTGACTATGGTTTGGGTTGGCCGGCTGTTCAGGCCAGGGTGGCCTTTCTACCTCGGGCTGGGCGTTGCGGCCCTCCTTGTTGTTGTCCAGTTCCGGATGATCCGTTCGCGCGAACCGGCTGGCTGTTTTCGTGCTTTTCGCCAGAACAACTGGATTGGCGCGGTCATCTTCGCCGGCATCGTCGCCAGCTTTTATTTCCAGAAGCACATTTGACCGCACCGTCGATGCGCATGGTTTGGCCCCGCGGCATGGGCTCCCAATACATCCAGGAAATCTAGAACATGGAACTCGGTTTGAATGGTCGTTCGGTATTGATCACTGGTGGCAGCAAGGGAATAGGTTTGGCCTGCGCACAGGCTTTCCTCGAAGAAGGCGCCCGGGTCGCGATCGTTTCGCGGGACCGGCATAATTTGGAAAAGGCGAAAGCGCAGTTGCAGAATATTGTCCTGATCACGGCGGATCTGACGCGCGCGGATGAGGCAGCGCGCATGGCGCAGGAAGCCGAATCCGTACTCGGCCCGATCGACGTGCTGGTCAATAGCGCCGGCGCGGCGAAGCGCTATCCCGCGGACGAACTGAATGCGCAGTCCTGGCATGCAGCGATGGACGCCAAGTACTTCACCTACATTCATGCGATGGATGCGTTGCTGCCTTCCATGCGCCTGCGCGAGCGCGGAAACGTAGTCAATATCATCGGCATGGGCGGCAAGGTGGCCTCTTCGATCCATCTGCCTGGCGGCGCAGCCAATTCCGCGTTGATGCTGGCTACGGTTGGCCTGGCCGCTGTCTACGGCAAATTCGGCGTGCGCATCAATGCAATCAATCCCGGAGCCACCTTGACGGAGCGGCTGCGTGAGGCACTCGATCTCGAGGCAAGAGCCAAGGGCGCGACGGCCGAACAAGTCCTTGCGCAAGGCCAGCAGCGCGTACCTTTGGGCCGTTACGCCGATCCGCGCGACATCGCCAATGTCACGCTGTTCCTTGCCTGCGATCAGGCCGCCTATGTCACCGGTGCGGTGATCCCGATGGATGGCGGCGGCAATCCCATCATCTGAATGTCATGCGCTACCGCGATCTTCGCGATTTCGTAGGTCAACTGGAAAAGCAGGGTGAACTCAAGCGCATCAGCGCGGAAGTCTCGCCCAATCTGGAAATCACCGAGATCTGCGACCGTGTGCTGAAGGCCCAAGGGCCGGCGTTGATGTTCGAACGGCCGAGAGGTTATTCGATTCCCCTGCTGGCAAATTTGTTCGGCACGCCAAAACGAGTGGCCATGGGCATGGGCGAGGAATCGGTCGCGGCACTGAAGGAGGTCGGCAAGCTTCTGGCCTACCTGAAGGAACCCGAGCCGCCCTCGGGGCTGAAGGATGCCTGGGACAAATTGCCGGTGCTCAAGCAGGTCATGAATATGGCGCCGAAAATCGTCGGCAGCGCGCCGTGTCAGGAAATCGTATGGGAAGGCAATGACGTGGACCTGGGGAAGCTGCCTATCCAGACCTGCTGGCCCGGTGATGCGGGGCCCCTGATCACCTGGGGATTGACGGTCACGCGTGGTCCGCTCAAGACCCGGCACAACCTTGGCATTTATCGCCAGCAGGTGATCGCGCCCAACAAGGTGATCATGCGCTGGCTGGCGCATCGCGGTGGCGCGCTGGATTTTCGCGATCATTGCCAGGCGAAACCGGGAGAACCCTTTCCGGTCGCCGTTGCGCTCGGTGCCGATCCTGCGACCATCCTCGGCGCCGTCACGCCGGTGCCGGACACGCTCTCGGAATACCAGTTCGCCGGCCTTCTGCGCGGCTCGAAAACCGAACTGGTCAAGTGCGTCGGTTCCGAATTGCAAGTGCCCGCGTCCGCGGAAATGGTGCTCGAAGGGTCCATTCAACCCGGCGAGAGCGCGCTGGAGGGACCGTTCGGCGACCATACGGGTTACTACAACGAGACGGAAACATTTCCGGTATTCACCATCGAGCGCATAACGTTGCGACGCGACCCGATTTATCACAGCACCTACACCGGTAAGCCGCCCGATGAGCCGTCCGTGCTCGGCGTGGCTCTCAACGAAGTTTTCGTACCGCTGCTGACCAAACAATTTCCGGAGATTGTGGATTTCTATCTGCCCCCGGAAGGCTGCTCGTATCGCATCGCCGTGGTCAGCATGCGCAAGCAGTATGCCGGCCACGCCAAGCGCGTGATGTTTGGCATCTGGTCCTACCTGCGCCAGTTCATGTATACCAAATTCATCATCGTGGTGGACGAAGACATCGATGTGCGTGACTGGAAGGAAGTCATCTGGGCCGTGACTACCCGCGTCGATCCGGCGCGCGATCTGCTCATTGCGGAAAACACGCCGATCGACTATCTGGATTTTGCGAGTCCGGTATCCGGTCTCGGCTCGAAAATGGGCCTTGATGCAACCAACAAATGGCCCGGAGAAACACATCGTACCTGGGGTCGTCCAATCGCAATGAATGAGGGAGTCAAACTTCGCATCGACCAACTGTGGGGCGAACTGGGCCTTTAGCAATGCCAAACCGGCTCGCGCTCGAGACCAGCCCCTATCTGCAGCAGCACGGCGACAATCCGGTTGACTGGCACGCGTGGGGCGAGGAAGCGCTCAAGCTTGCGCGCGACGAGGACAAACCGATTCTGCTTTCGGTCGGCTATTCCGCCTGCCATTGGTGCCATGTCATGGCGCACGAGTCCTTCGAAGATGCGCACACCGCTGCGCTGATGAACGCGCTGTTCGTCAACATCAAGGTCGATCGCGAAGAACGTCCCGATCTTGACCAGATCTACCAGACTGCGCATCACGTGCTCACACAGCGCTCCGGCGGATGGCCGCTCACCATGTTCCTGACGCCGGATCAGAAACCGTTCTTCGGCGGGACTTATTTTCCCAAGTCGTCACGATTCGGATTGCCCGGGTTTGAGGACTTGCTGCGCAAGATCGCTGTTGTTTACCGCGAAAAGCGCAGCGAGATCGACCGGCAGAACGAATCCGTGCTCGAATTCCTCGCCAGCACGCTTCCCGAGCCCGCAGCGTCGGTTGCATTGATGTCCGAACCGGTCCTCGCCGCCGCGAGGCAGTTCAAATCGGGGTTCGATGAAATCCATGGCGGTATAGGCAGAGCACCGAAGTTTCCGCATCCTTGCGAACTCGCATTTTGCCTTCGCATTGCCCGCTCGACTGCCGATGTTCAGTTGCGTGACCTTGTAATTCTGACGCTCAGAAAAATGGCACAAGGCGGAATTTATGACCAACTGGGCGGCGGATTTTGCCGCTACAGCGTGGACGCGTACTGGTTGATTCCGCATTTCGAAAAAATGCTCTATGACAACGGTCCCTTGTTGCGCCTGTACGCCGACGCTTGGGCCATCACAGGCGATCCCCTTTTCCAGCGGGTTTGCGAGGAGACCGCGGGCTGGGTCATGCGCGAGATGCAGTCGCCGCAGGGTGGCTTCTACTCGTCACTCGATGCCGACTCCGAGCACGAAGAGGGCAAGTTCTATGTCTGGTCGCGAGAAGAATTCGCCGCCCTCCTCAATGACGACGAATATGGGATTGCGCTGCCTTACTATGGACTCGATCGAGCGCCGAACTTCGAAGGACGCGCCTGGAATCCCTACGTGGCACAAACACTGGAAGCCATTTCTGCCCAGACCGGCCGAAATCTGCGCGAATGCAGTTCCTTGCTGCAAAGCGCGCGGACCAAGCTGTTAGCTGCGCGCGAGAAGCGTACGCGCCCGGGGCGGGATGAGAAAATCCTCGTCAGCTGGAATGCGCTGATGATCGAGGGCTTGATTCACGCCGCGCGGGTGTTCGAGCGGGACGAGTGGCTGGCATCGGCACGCAGGGCGGTGCAATTTCTGGCTTCGAACATGTGGCGGCAAGGCCGCCTGCTTGCGACTTACAAGGATAATCGAGCCCACCTAAACGCCTATCTCGACGACTATGCCTTTCTCCTGGCCGCCCTGCTGGAATCCTTGCAGGCCGCCTACACGGATGCGGACCTGCGATTTGCAACGACACTCGCCAACGCGCTGCTGGATCATTTCGAGGACCGCGGCGGCGGATTCTTCTTTACCAGCAACGACCACGAGGCGCTGATCCTGCGGCCAAAACCCGGCGCCGACAATGCTACGCCGTCCGGCAACGGCATCGCCGCTCTGGCGCTATGGAGGCTGGGCAATTTGTACGGGGACACACGCTATCTGGGTGCAGCCGAAAACACCGTGCGTATTTTTTATCCGGCGATGGTGCGCCAGGCCGAGGCCCATTCCACCCTTTGCACCGCCCTCGATGAAATACTTGAACCGACCAAAATGGTGGTACTGCGCGGGCCACGCGATGCGCTTCACACGTGGCATAAGGCGCTCGCGCGCCGATATCTGCCCGACACGATGACCTTCGCGATCGAGTCGACGCAGTCCGATTTGACGGGCGTGTTTGACAAACCCGCCGGCAACACTGTCAACGCATACCTCTGCCGGGGCGTTACTTGCATGCCACCAATCGGGGATGTTGAGACATTGGTTGCGAACCTCGAGGCAGCACCGGTTGTCTGAGGTGTTCAAACAGCACCAAAAGCCGATAAAATGCGTGCCAGTAAAAACCGTGACAGTCCAAACCTACTCGTGATGAAAGGCTTTCGCAAATGAAGAAACTCCTGATTACCGCAGCGGTGACGGGCATGGTGCTGGCCTCTGGCGTACATGCGGCCGATGCGGAAAAGGCAAAGGCACTGGCTCAGTCCAAGAATTGCCTGGCCTGTCATGCAACCGACAAGAAACTGGTCGGCCCTGCCTACACTGAGGTGTCCAAGAAGTACAAGGGCAACAAGGACGCGCAAGCCAATTTGATCAAAAAAGTGATCAACGGTGGTGGCGGGGTCTGGGGTACGATTCCCATGCCGCCCAATCCCGTCAAGGAAGACGAGGCGAAGCTCCTCGTAGAATGGATTTTGTCCCTGTAGGCGCGTATTCCTAGCGGTAGTGCAGAGGGCCGGCGCGTTGCCGGCCTTTTGTTTTGTGACTGAGCGAATTGCGCGATACAACTTGATGAATTATCGGCGCAAATTGACAATGCTCAAAACGCTGGCGGATAATCCGGTCGCACCGGTGTGATACGGCCAACAATAAAGGGGACCAGATACATGAAAACTCTCGACAGGAGACAAGAGTTCAATTGGGTCGCAGCAGGGATTATCGCGGCAGCTGCGTTCGGACTCGGCGCTTGCGGCAAGAAGGAAGAGCAGTCTGCGGGAGCCAACAAATCAGCGTCGTCCCAGCATGTCGTAAAGATCGGACATGCTGCGCCGCTGACGGGCGGTATCGCGCATCTGGGCAAGGACAACGAGAACGGAGTGCGCCTCGCGATCGAGGAGGCCAATGCCAAGGGCTTGACCATAGGCGGCGACAAAGTCACGTTCGAGATGCTCACCGAGGATGACGAAGGCAAGGAAAACAAAGGGCCGATCATCGCGCAGAAATTTGCCGACGCGAAAGTTGCAGGGGTGGTTGGTCATCTGAACTCCGGCGTCACCATTCCGGCCTCGGCGGTATACAACCAGGCCGGCATTCCGATGATCAGCGGCTCGGCCACCAATCCCAAACTGACCGAGCAAGGTTTCAAGGTCGCATTTCGCACCGTCGGTCGCGACGATCAGCAGGGACCGGCGATCGCGAGCTATCTGGTCTCCGAACACAAACCAAAATCCGTCGCCGTCATCGACGATGCCACGGCTTATGGCGAAGGTCTGGCCAACGAAGTGGAGAAAACTCTGAAGGCCTCCGGCGTCAACGTACTGCCGCGCGAAAAAGGCACGCAGGAAACGCGCGACTGGAAGGCGATCCTGACCAAACTGAAAGGCAAAGGCCCGGACGCAATTTTCTACGGCGGGATGGATTCCGGCGCTGGTCCGCTGCTGAAACAGGGGCGCGAGCTGGGCCTGAAGGCGGTGTTCGCGTTCGGCGACGGCGCTTGCACCGAAAAGATGAAAGAGCTCGCCGGCACGGCCTCGGAAGGGCTGGTCTGCTCCCAGGCCGGCATACCTGTGCAGGCGGCGAGCAAGGCGTTCCTGGACGCGTTCAAGAAGAAGTTCAACTCCGATCCGCTGATCTATGCGCCTTTCACCTATGACGCAACCAATTTACTGATCTCCGCGATGCAGACGGCCAATTCTGTCGACCCGGCAAAGTATTTGCCGGCACTCGCGGCGATCAAGTTCGATGGTGCGAGCGGCCATATCGAGTTCGACGCGAAGGGTGATCGCAAAGATGCGGAAATGACGATCTTTACCATGAAGAATGGCACCATCACACCGGTGGCCATCATCAAGGGCGGCAAGTCCGTCAAGTTCGAGGACTTCGTCAAAGGCACCGGCGCGAAGTAAAGGGCGCTGATGGCCAAAAATGAAAACGGCACCTGCGGGTGCTGTTTTCTTTCGCGCCCCATGGCCGGCTCGCTCGACGCCGGTGTCCAAGTGAGCGTCTGACGATCTTGGAAACCTTTCTTCAGCAGCTTGTCAACGGCGTGACGCTGGGCAGCGTATATGCCATTGTCGCGCTGGGCTACACGATGGTGTACGGCATCGTACAGCTGATCAATTTCGCTCATGGCGAAGTCGTCATGGTAGGCGCGATGGTCGCCTTGTCGGTCATTTCCGCCCTCGCGGGGTCCGCGCTGCCGCCGCTGGTCATCGTTTTCGCGGGCGTGCTTTGCGCCGTGCCGATTTGCATGGCAGTCGGTTTTACCATGGAGCGCGTCGCCTACCGGCCGTTGCGCGGCGCTCCGCGCCTAGCCCCGCTGATTACGGCTATCGGGATTTCAATCATCCTGCAGCAGGTCGCGATGATCATCTGGAGCCGCAATCCGCTGGGGTTCCCACAGATCATCGACAATCCGGTGTTCGAACTGGCCGGCGCACATATCAGCGCCGTGCAGATCGTCATCATCCTGGGCTCCGTGTTGATGATGGCGGGCCTGTCGCTACTGGTGTTCCGCACGCGCCTGGGCATAGCCATGCGTGCCACGTCGGAGAATCCGCAGGTCGCAGGTTTGATGGGCATCGACGTCAATCGCGTGATCTCAGCCACCTTCGTGATTGGCGCCGGTCTCGGCGCGGTCGCCGGCGTCATGGTCGGGACGTACTACGGAATCGCCCACTACACGATGGGCTCGTTGCTGGGCTTGAAAGCGTTTTCCGCCGCGGTGCTCGGCGGCATCGGCAATCTTGCGGGCGCAATGCTGGGCGGCGTGCTGCTTGGTGTAGTCGAGGCGCTGGGCGCTGGTTACATTGGCGAGATTATGGATCTATGCCACATAGCGGGCATTTCCGACGCGCTCGCGGCGCGCTGCGCGCAAGAGGGGCATTTCGTACTCTTCGGCAGCAACTACCAGGACGTCTTCGCCTTTCTGGTTCTGATCGCCGTGCTGGTGTTTCGCCCATCGGGCCTGTTGGGCGAGCGGGTTTCGGAACGGGCCTGACCGTGGCGACTGCCGGCGATCGTTTTGAGCAATTGAGATCGCATCCGGTCGCGGCATGGCTGGGCCTTGCGCTCATCGTCGCGGCCCTGGGCATTTTGCCGTTCGCGCTGGCATCGGTTGGGACTGCCTGGGTACGCATTACGAATCTTGCCATCCTGTTTGCGCTGCTTTCCCTCGGGTTGAACATCGTCGTCGGTTTTGCAGGGCTGCTCGATCTCGGCTACATCGCCTTCTATGCGGTAGGTGCGTATTGCTATGCCTTGCTCGCATCCCCGCACTTCGGTCTGCATCTGCCCTTCTGGGCGATCCTGCCGATTGGCGCTGCGGTGGCCTGCCTGTTCGGCGTGCTGCTCGGCGCACCAACACTCAAATTGCGCGGCGACTATCTGGCCATCGTCACGCTGGGATTTGGCGAAATCGTGCGCGTATTCCTGAACAATCTTTCCCAGCCGGTCAACATCACCAACGGTCCGCAGGGCGTCACGCTGATCGATCCGTTCAGGATCGCCGGTGTGGATTTCAGCCGGACCGACACTCTGGCGGGGCTCGCTTTCAGCGGGCCTGTCAAATACTACTACTTGCTGCTGGTCGTGCTGGTGCTTGCCATCGTCATCAATCTGCGCCTGCAGAATTCCCGCCTCGGCCGTGCCTGGGTTGCAATCCGCGAAGACGAGGTCGCCGCGCAGGCAATGGGAATCAACACCCGCAACGTAAAACTGCTGGCATTCGCGATGGGTGCGAGCTTCGGCGGCGTTGCCGGTGGGATCTTCGCGGCCACGCAAGGGTTCATCAGCCCCGAGAGCTTTGTATTCGTCGAGTCGATCATGGTGCTTTCCATGGTTGTTCTCGGCGGCATGGGCAACGTGTGGGGGGTCGTGCTCGGCGCGATTCTGCTTTCGTTCGTGCCCGAGATCCTGCGCTACACGGTGGAACCTGCACAGAAAGCAGTATTTGGCCGGATGCTGATCGAACCCGAGGTCATCCGCATGCTCTTGTTCGGGCTCGCACTGGTACTGATGATGCTTTACCGCCCCGCCGGTCTGTGGCCCTCGACGCGACGCAAGCGCGAACTTTCAGAGTCGGATCAAACCTGATGCAAGCGGAGCGACTGCTCGAAGTTCGCAATATCGAAAAGCGTTTCGGCGGACTGACCGCGCTATCCGACGTTTCACTGACCGTAAACCGCGGCGAAATTTACGGCTTGATCGGTCCGAACGGCGCCGGGAAGACGACGCTGTTCAACGTCCTGACCGGCCTGTATGCGCCCGATCTCGGCGAGTTCGAATTCGCCGGCTCGAACCTGGTTGGCCTCAAGCCCTACCGCGTCGCCGAATTCGGCATCGCGCGAACTTTCCAGAATATTCGGCTGTTTGGCAACATGACTGCCATGGAAAACGTCATGGTCGGCCGGCATGTGCGTACCCGCGCGGGCGCGATCGGCGCCATTCTGCGCACGCGGAGTACCAGGGCGGAGGAAGAAGCGATCCGCCTGCGCTCGAGAGAACTGCTGGCCTACGTCGGCCTGAGCCAGCACGGCGGCATGCTTTCCCGGAATCTGTCGTATGGCGATCAGCGCCGGCTGGAAATCGCGCGCGCGCTGGCCACGGAACCGAAACTTCTGGCGCTGGATGAACCGGCCGCGGGCATGAATGCGACGGAAACGGCCGAATTGCGCCGGCTTCTGGAAAGAATTCGAACCGATGGCGTGACCATTTTGCTGATCGAACATGATGTGAAGCTGGTCATGGGTCTGTGCAACCGCGTTGCTGTTCTCGACTACGGCAGGAAAATCGCGGAAGGCGAGCCGGCGGTGGTGCGCAGCGATACCGAAGTGATCCGCGCCTATCTGGGCGGAGCGCTGCCATGAGCGCGTTGCTCGATGTCAAGGCATTGAACGTCGCATATGGCGGCATAAATGCGGTAAAGGGAATCGACTTTAGCGTTGATGCGGGCGAGATGGTTGCGCTGATTGGCGCTAACGGTGCGGGCAAGACTACGACGTTGAAGGCGATCTGCGGGCTGTTGCACCACGGCGGCACGGTGCAGTTGCGAGGCGAAAACGTCAGCAACTTCTCGGCTCATGAACTGGTCGAACGCGGACTTGCGCTGGTCCCGGAAGGCCGCGGCGTATTCGGTCGGCTGACGGTGCGTGAAAACTTGCAAATGGGCGCCTATGTGCGCAAGGACAAAGCGGCAATCCGTGCGGACCTGGAGCGCATTTATGCCATGTTTCCGCGGCTCGCGGAAAGGCGCAATCAGACTGGTGGTACCCTGTCAGGAGGCGAGCAGCAGATACTCGCGATCGGGCGGGCACTGATGAGCCGACCCAGCCTGTTGTTGCTCGATGAGCCCAGCATGGGACTCGCCCCGCTGATGGTCGAGAAGATTTTCGATACAGTACGCATGGTGTCGCGGGAAGGCGTGACGGTTTTGCTGGTCGAACAAAACGCAAAGCTGGCGCTGGAAGCGAGCCATCGCGGCTACGTCATGGAAAGCGGCCTCATTACGCTTGCCGACGGCTCTGGCGCATTGCTGGACAATCCGCTCGTCAGAAAAGCCTACCTAGGCGAGTGAAGGCGCAGGCCAGACTTGCTTTCGTTTATCTCTAATCGAGGTCGGACATGTTCACGGGATTGGTGCGAAACAGGATGTCGGCGCTGGGAAGCGGAGTTGATACCTGTTTTCGCCTGCAATTTGCGGACGGCAGCCAATTTCAGAACCATACGGGACAACCGGTCTTCACCATTATCCTGCGGCGCGCCCGCGCGGGGCTGCGCATTCTGTTATTTGGCCACATCGGATTGCTGGAGTCCTATTTCGACGGCGATATCGATGTCGACGGAGATCTTGGCGCTGCATTCAAAATTGCGTTCGAAAGCGGATATGATCGCCAACCGAATCTAGGGGTTCGTTTGCGCAACCGATGGCATGAGTGGCGCTTTGCCAATAGCAGCATTGCACAAGCGCGCGAGAATGCGCGATTTCACTACGCTATCGGCACCCGGTTCTATCGTTACTGGCTCGACACGCCGCTAATGATGTACACCTGCGGTTACTGGAAGGAGGGCACGCAAAGCGTGGAGCAAGCCCAGCTCAACAAGGTCGACCACGTCTGTCGCAAGATCAGGCTCGGCCGCGGGGAGACCGTCATCGACATCGGCTGCGGCTTCGGCGGATTCATGTTTCACGCGATTGAGCACTATGGTGCAATTCCGCATGGTATCAATACCACGCCTGAACAAGTCACAGCCGTCGAGGAAGAGATCCGGCGGCGTGGACTCGAAGGCAAAGTGGACGTAAAACTTGCCGATTTCCGAGAAGTCGACAGGCAGTACGACAAAGTGGTCTCCATCGGCGTGCTCGAGCACGCCGGGCGCGACCAGCTTGCGCAAGTCGTCAAGGCGCACGCCGACTTCCTGAAACCCGGCGGCCTCGGCATGCTGCATTTCATCGGCCACGTTGGCGTGCGCGATACCGAGTTCTACATCCGCAAGCATGTGTTTCCCGGCGGCTGGATTCCGAGTCTGTCGCAGACGATAGACGAAATGGAGCGTTGTGGCCTGGAAGTCGTGGACATCGAGAATCTCCGGCGCCACTATGCGCCGACCTTGGATGCCTGGGCGGAACGTTTTGACCGCAGCTGGGAGAGCATTCGCGCATCGGATCCAAAGCGTTTCAATGAGAAGTTCCGCCGCGTTTGGCGCACGTACCTGATCTCCTGCGCGGAAATGTTCCGTTCAGCGGCGGGCAGGACGCATCTCTTCCAGATCGTGTTCAGCAAATCCAACATCACCAGGAAGAACTATCCGATGAGCCGCAGCTTTCTCTACGAGCCGCGCGAGCCTTGACTGCCAAAGCCCGCGGGCCGGATACCTACGTAGAGCGCCGCGAACGGCTGGCGCAACAGATGCACGCGGCGACCGGGCGGGTGGCGCTCAAGAAAAAAAGCTCCAATCTGTTCCGCGATCGCGATCGCGGCGGCAGGCCCCGATTGGACGTGCACGATTTCAATCACATCTTGCAAGTCGATCCGGCCGCCGCCTGGGTCGATGCGGAGGGCATGACACCTTACGAAAACCTGGTCCTGGCAACCCTGGCCTGCGGGGTGATGCCCACGGTGGTGCCGCAACTGAAAACAATCACGCTCGGGGGCGCGGTGGCCGGCGTCGGCATCGAGGCAACGTCGTTCCGTCATGGACTGGTGCACCATGGCGTGCTGGAAATGGATATTCTCGCGGGCGACGGCAACGTTTACTTGTGTTCTCCCGCCAACGAACATCGCGACCTGTTTTTCGGCTTCCCAAACTCCTATGGGACCCTTGGCTACGCTCTGCGGGTGCGCGCCAAGACGATGCCAGTCAAGAAATTCGTGCGCATCGAGCACTCGCGTTTTGACGATCCATCGAGCTACTTCCAGAATCTGCAGGTTCTTTGCGATTCCGCCGCCGACTTTGTGGACGGTGTGGTCTTTGGTCCGCAGGAACTGTATGTGACGGCGGGAACCTTTGTCGACCAGGCGCCCTTCGTCAGCGATTACACGTTCGAGAACATTTATTACCGTTCCATCCGGGAAAAGGCGACGGACTATCTTACTGCGCACGATTATTTGTGGCGATGGGATACCGATTGGTTCTGGTGCTCCAAGAATTTCGGGGTGCAGAATCCGCTTGTTCGGCGCGTGGCTGGCAAATCTCGCCTGAATTCGCGTACCTATACCAAGCTCATGCGCTGGAATAGCCGCTGGAAACTCACCCAGCGGCTCGATGCGCTGTTGCGCGTGCAGCGCGAGACCGTCATCCAGGACGTCGACATCCCGATAGCGCGCGCCGCGGAATTCCTGGACTTCTTTCAACGCGAGATCGGTATCCTGCCGGTATGGATTTGCCCGATTCGCTGCCCGGATCCGCAGACGTTTCCGCTTTATCCGCTGCATCGCGCCACAACTTACGTGAACTTTGGCTTCTGGGATGTCGTGAAATCAAACAAGGCCCAGCTTCCCGGCCACTTCAACCGCCTGGTAGAACGCAGGGTCGCTCAGCTCGGCGGCATCAAGTCGCTCTACTCGGACAGCTATTATTCGAAACCGGAATTCGACGCCATCTACGGGGCGCAAGCGTACCGGGCGTTGAAGTCGTGCTACGATCCCCACAACCGGCTGCACGATTTGTACGACAAGTGCGTGCTGCGCAGATGAGTCGGCTGTAGCGGTTGACGGCTGGCAGCGGCGCAGAAAGCGACCGCCCCGGCTGATGAGTCACAGGCACCTCCCACAGAGCGCCAGCCTGCCAGCGCATCAGACCCAGTCGCGCGCGATCAGGAAATCCGTATACAGCTTGGCTTCTGGTGTTCCTGCTCGGGGCTTCCAGTCGTAACGCCATTTCACCACGGGCGGCAGCGACATGAGGATCGATTCGGTGCGTCCGCCGGACTGCAAACCGAATAGCGTGCCGCGGTCGTAGACAAGGTTGAATTCCACATAACGGCCGCGGCGATACGCCTGGAAGTCGCGCTCCGGCTCGCCGAAGGGCAGATCCTTGCGCCGCTCGACAATTGGAACGTAGGCGTCGAGCAGATGGTCGCCCACGCTGCGGGCAAGTGCGAAGCAGGTATTGAAATCGGGTTCCGACAGGTCATCGAAGAATATGCCCCCGACGCCGCGCGGTTCGCCCCGATGCTTGAGATAAAAATACTCGTCGCACCATTTCTTGAACTTAGCATGGATTTGCGCGCCGAACGGCGCCAGTGCCTGGCGGCAAATCGTGTGAAAGTGCCGGGCGTCTTCCTCGAATCCGTAATAGGGCGTGAGATCCATGCCACCGCCGAACCAGGCGACGGGTCGCGCGCCGTCTTGTTCGGCCATCAGGAAGCGGACATTCATGTGCACCGTGGGCACGTAGGGGTTGCGGGGATGCAGTACCAGGGATACGCCCATGGCCTGGAACGATCGTCCGGACAGCTCCGGTCGCGTGGCAGTGGCTGACGCCGGCAGCGCGTTGCCGGTCACGTGGGAAAAATTGACGCCGCCGCGTTCAAACAACTTGCCTTCCTCGATCAGGCAACTCACTCCGCCCCCGCCTTCCGGACGGGTCCATGCATCGCGGCGGAACCCGTTGCCGTCCAGCGTTGAGAGCCGTCCGACGATGCGATTCTGCAGCCCGGTCAGGTATTGCTTGACCAACGTGCCGTCCATTGCGCTATAGCGTGCTTTTCTTTGCGCCGATGGCGCGAAAACCGATATCGCGACGCATCTGGCTTCCGGCGAAATGGATGCCCTCGGCGATTTCGTAAACCCGCCGTTGCGCCACGCGCACAGTGTCGCCGAGCGCCGTTACGCACAACACCCGCCCGCCATTGGTAAGCACTTTGCCGTCCCGCAGCGAGGTTCCGGCATGAAAGACGTGGAAATCCTCACCATCGCGTTGCAGGCCCGTGATCTCGTCGCCCGTACGCGGATCGTCCGGATAACCCGCGGCCGCCATGACGGCGCCCAGGGCGACACGGCGGTCCCATTCGGCATCGATCGTGTGCAGCGTGCCGTCCACGGCGTGCTCGATCATCGTGAACAGATCGCTTTTGAGCCGCATCATGATCGGCTGGGTTTCCGGATCGCCCATGCGGCAATTGAATTCCAGCGTCCTGGTGCTGCCGTCGGACTTGATCATGAGACCGGCATAGAGAAATCCAGTGTAAGGGTTGCCCTCCCTTTCCATGCCCTGGATCACCGGCTGAATGACTTCACGCATCACGCGCGCGTGAATGCCCGGTGTCAGCACGGACGCAGGCGAATAGGCTCCCATGCCTCCGGTATTCGGGCCTTTGTCTGCGTCCAGAAGGCGCTTATGGTCCTGGCTCGATGCAAGCGGCAACACATGCTTACCATCGACCATGACGATGAAGCTTGCCTCCTCACCTTCCAGGAATTCCTCGATGACGACACGCGCGCCCGCCGCCCCCATTTTGTTGTCGACCAGCATCATGTCGATGGCCGCGTGCGCTTGCTCGAGAGTCATCGCAACCACTACGCCCTTGCCGGCCGCCAGCCCGTCGGCCTTGATTACAATCGGCGCGCCGTGCTGCGCGACATAGTCATGCGCCGCTTTCTCATCGGTGAAAGACGAGTACGCGGCGGTTGGAATGCCGTGCCTGACCATGAATGCCTTGGCGAAATCTTTTGACGCCTCCAGTTGCGCCGCCGCACGGGTGGGCCCAAATATCTTGAGTCCCTTGGCGCGAAATGCATCGACGATGCCTGCGGACAGGGGTGCCTCCGGGCCGACCACGGTCAGCGCAATGGCCTCTTTCAGGGCGAAGTCGACCAGATCCGGAATCGCTGTAAGCGAAACATTGAACAACCCGTCTTCGTGAGCGGTCCCCGCATTTCCCGGTGCTACGTAGACCCGGCCGATGCGCGGCGACTGCGCCAGCCGCCAGGCCATGGCGTGCTCGCGGCCGCCACTGCCGATCACGAGGAGATTCATAAATATGTTACGGGCGAGATGTGGAGCAAGGGCTCCAACAATATCATTTCAGTGGCGGAAATGGCGGATCCCTGTCAGGACCATGACGAGGCCTTGCTCGTCGGCGGCGGCGATCACTTCGTCATCACGCACACTGCCGCCCGGCTGAATGATCGCCGTTGCTCCCGCGTTGGCCACCACATCGACTCCGTCACGGAACGGGAAGAAAGCATCGGAAGCGACCACTGCACCCTTGAGCGACAATCCGGCGTTCTCGGCCTTGATTGTCGCGATGCGAGCGCTGTCGACGCGGCTCATCTGTCCGGCGCCCACACCCAGCGTCGCGCCCTTGCCGCAGAATACGATCGCATTCGATTTGACGAATTTCGCCACCCGCCAAGCGAACATAAGGTCGGCGAGTTGCTCTTGCGCTGGTTGTTTCTTCGTCGCGATGCGCAGGTCGGAAACCTGGACGTTCATTGAGTCCGGGGTCTGCACCAGCAGCCCGCCGCCGATGCGTTTGCTGTCATAGGGATTCGCATCATGCGCGAGGGGCACCTGAAGAACTCTCACATTGGTCTTCTTCGCCAGTGCTGCGGCTGCATCAGCGGCAACCCCCGGTGCAATCAGAACCTCGACGAATTGCTGGGAGACTGCTTCTGCCGTTTCCAGATCGATTTCTTGATTGAACGCAATGATGCCGCCAAATGCGGATGTCGGGTCGGTTGCGAATGCCTGGCGATACGCGGCGCTGGTATTGGCTGCGATCGCGGCCCCGCAAGGATTGGCGTGCTTGACGATCACGCAAGCCGGCTCGGCGAAGGTCTTGACGCATTCCCAAGCGGCATCGGCGTCGGCGATGTTGTTATACGACAACTCCTTCCCCTGCAATTGCCGAAAATTGCTGAGCGCTCCGGGTACCGGCTTCAAGTCGCGATAGAAGGCCGCCTGCTGGTGCGGATTTTCTCCGTAGCGCAGTTCCTGGATTCTTGCAAAACTCATGTTGATCTGTTCCGGAAACTCAACGCCGGCGCCGTTAATATCGGTAGCGGTCAAATAATTGCTTATCGCACCGTCGTAAGCAGCCGTATGCGAAAAGGCTTTCCTGGCCAACCGGTAGCGGGTCTCGACGCTGATCGCGCCATTCGCCGACGTCATTTCCGCAAGCAAACTGGAATAGTCGGAAGGATCCGTGACCACCGCGACATGCTGCCAGTTTTTCGCGGCCGCACGCACCATGGTCGGCCCGCCGATGTCGATATTCTCTATGGCCTCCTCCAGAGTGCATCCGGGCCGCGCGATGGTCTGTGCAAACGGGTAAAGATTGACAACCACCAGGTCGATCATCGGAATGTCGGCGCCAGCCAGGGTCTGCATATGCTCGGACAAGTCGCGGCGCGCAAGAATGCCCGCGTGCACCTTGGGGTGCAGGGTTTTCACCCGGCCGTCGAGCATTTCCGGGAAGCCGGTGTAGTCCGCTATTTCTACGACCGGCACGTTCGCCTCGCGCAGCAGTTTGGCGGTTCCGCCCGTCGACAGGATGTCCATGCCGAAACCGTTCAGGGCACGCGCAAATTCCGCGGCGCCGGTTTTGTCGGACAGACTGATCAGGGCGATTCGCTTGCTCATCTCAGCGGTTCAAAAATAAACCGCCCGTCGGTAGCGGGCGGGATGACGTCCGGACATCTGATGTTTACTTGATGCCGTAATACTTCATCTTCTTGCGCAACGTATTGCGGTTCACGCCCAGCAATTGCGCCGCCTGGGTCTGGTTTCCTGATACACGGTGCAATACGATTTCCAACAGAGGCTTCTCCACTGAATTCATCACCATATCGTAGATGGCACAGGGACGCTCGCCCTCCAGATCCCGGAAATAACCATCCATCGCCTTGCGCACGCAGCGGGCAATTTCGTTGTCGTTGATCATGCCGCGAGTTCCTCGATATAAGTCAGGCGATCTCCATGAGTTGCAAGGCCGGCAAGGTAGGTTTCCACCGCGGCAAGTTGCTGTTGCGTGGTCTCCAGGGTGTTCATCGTATGGCGGAATTCCGCAGCACCGGGGAGCCCCCTCACATACCAGCCGATGTGCTTGCGGGCGACGCGCACGCCACCCTGCGTTCCATAAAGCGCGTAAAGATCCTGCAAATGCTGCATCAGCACTTCGCGGATCTCGATGATCGATGGCGCGGGAAGCGAGCAGCCGGTCGCCAGATAGTGGTGGATTTCACGAAAGATCCATGGTCGTCCCTGCGCTGCGCGGCCAATCATCAACGCATCGGCACCAGTGCGCCGCAGCACCTCGCGCGCTTTTTCAGGTGAATCGATGTCGCCGTTGGCGATAACGGGAATGGCGACGCGCGATTTGACCTCGGCAATGGTGTCATATTCCACGTCGCCGATGAAGGCGCAGGCGCGCGTGCGGCCGTGGATCGACAGAGCTTTGATTCCCGCGGACTGCGCAATCTGCGCCACCCGAACGGCGTTTCGGTTCTGCGGATTCCAGCCGGTGCGAATTTTCAGGGTCACCGGAATGTCGACCGCCGCGACAACGGCGTCCAGAATACGGCCAACCAGCGGCTCGTTCTGCAGCAGCGCCGATCCGGCCGCAACGTTGCAAACCTTTTTTGCGGGGCAGCCCATGTTTATGTCGATGATCTGCGCGCCGAGCTCTGCATTGTGGCGTGCAGCATCTGCCATTGCCGTTGGATCAGAGCCTGCAATCTGCACGGAAATGGGGTCAACTTCGCCCACATGATCCGCGCGTCGTCTCGATTTTGCCGTATTCCACAGTTGCGAATTGGATGAAATCATCTCCGAAATCGCCAGGCCTGCGCCCATTGCCTTGCACAATTGGCGAAACGGCCGATCAGTCACCCCGGCCATCGGTGCGACGATCAGATTGTTCCTGAGGATATGCGGACCGATCTGCATTCCGGCGCGGGACGAAAAAAGTGGACCGCCATTCTAGCGCAAAGGATGCGCGGTGGAGAACGCGTTACGCAGTTATCGCGATGCGCCGAAAATCATGCGCTGCATGAATGCGCGTTTGGCCGGCGGGATGAATTCGAGCAACGATAACGCGGCGCCGCGCGCGGCTCGCAGCGGCACGAAATCGTTGGAGAAAATCTTGACCAGGGAATGAGTTAGCGCGATGCCCCCAAGACGGTCCGGCCGGCGACGGGCTCGATATTTCGACATGCATGCATCACAGCCTGGGTCGGGCTGTCCGTGCAGCAGTAAGGTTTCAGCCAATTCCCACGCGTCGCGCAACCCCAGATTGAAGCCTTGCCCGGCAATCGGGTGCAACGCCTGGGCAGCATTCCCCAGCATGACGGCGCGCGGGGACACCGGATCGGGAGCATAGCGCAACGTCAAAGGAAAGCGGCCTCGCGCCGCGATGGAAGTAAAGCGTCCGGCACGATCACCGAAATGCTGCTGCAATTTTTGCAGAAAATCGTCTGACGGGAGAGTCGTCAGCTTGTTTGCCATGTCCGGCGTTGCTGTCCACACCAGCGCATAACGGTTTTCGAACGGCAGCAATGCGATCGGGCCATCGGGTGTGAAACGCTCGTAAGCCCTCCTCACATGCGGTCGCGAGGTCTCGACGATGCCGATAACGGCCTCCTGCCCGTAATCCCGCATCTTGACTGTCGTGTCCACGCGCAGCCCCGCACTGGCGCCGCCGTCCGCGATGATCACCAATCGCGCCGCGACAGAATGCGCGTTTTTGTCGAGGCGAAAATCAATGGTCACGTCGTCCGCCGCAGGTGCCATGCCGGTGACTTCGGCGCCCGCCACCAAGGTGGCTCGCCCCGCCGCGAGTACCTTGGCAAAAGCCTGCTGCAAGGCGGAATAACGCACAACATAGCCAAGGGCGGGCAAGTCTGCATCGGCCGCACTCAGCAGCGTGCGGCCGAAACCGCCGCGCTGCGAGACGTGAATGGACTCAATGGGCGTGACGGGTTCGATTCGCGGCCAAATACCCAGCCTTTCGAGTATCAGGCGGCTGCCATAGGACATCGCCAACGTACGCGCATCATGGCTCAAGCCTGCGGGCCGGGCTTCCAGCACCAGCAGATCGAGGCCGCTGCTTTGCAGCGCAATCGCGACCGCGGCGCCGATCGGTCCGCCGCCGACGATCACGATGTCGCAAGCGCGCACGCTCAAATGAGGTATCCGGCGGGTGTGGCGACTCGGGGCGAGTGCATGAGAGCGGCGTTCAGCGGCGCATCAACGATTCGATATCGTCAATGCTTTTGGGAGCCGCGGCCGTGATGATTTCGCAACCGGTGGCGGTTACCAGCGCATCATCCTCGATGCGTACGCCTATGTTCCAGAATTGTTCCGGCACGCTTTCGGCCGGTCGCACGTAGCAACCAGGCTCGACCGTCAGCATCATGCCTGTCTCAAGCTTCAGCCAGGCACCTTTTCGCTTGTAGTCGCCGGCATCGTGGACATCCATCCCCAGCCAATGCCCGGTACGGTGCATGTAGAAGCGCCGGTAGTCTCCGGACTCGATGACACTGTCCGCACTGCCCTTGCACAGCCCGAGATCCACCATGCCCTGCGCCAGAACCTTGACCGCCGCATTGTGCGGGGCCTCCCATTCGTTGCCAGGCTTCACCTGAGCGATTGCCGCCGTTTGTGCAGACAGCACGAGCTGGTAGATGTCGCGCTGAGGTCCGGAGAAGTGTCCGCTGACCGGAAAAGTCCGGGTAATGTCCGACGCATAGCCATCGAGTTCGCAGCCCGCGTCGATCAGCACGAGATCGCCGTCTCCAAGCACGGAATCGTTTTGCACGTAGTGAAGCACGCAGGCGTTCGCGCCGCCAGCCACGATGGGCGTGTAGGCGGGGGCTTGTGCGCCCCGCCGTCGAAATTCGTGGATCAATTCGGCTTCGAGTTCGTACTCGCGCAATCCCGGCCGCGCCGTGCGCATCGCGCGGCGGTGCGCTTGCGAAGAGATGTCGGCCGCTTGTCTCATCGTGGAGATTTCATGCTCGTCCTTGATGAGCCGCATATCATCGAGAAAACGACGGATGTCGCGAATCTCGCTCGGCGCGCTCACGCCCGATCTGACTTGAGCACGTACCTTGTTGATCCACCCGATGACCTGGCTGTCCCAGGCCGGATCAGCCCCGACATCGCAGAAAATGGCGGGCTGATTGGCGAGTTGTTGTGGCAACAACTCGTCGAGGCTTGCGATCGCGTGAGTTTCGTCGAAGCCGAAAGTTTCGCGAGCCTGTTGCGGGCCAAAGCGAAAGCCATCCCAGATCTCGCGCTCGATATCCTTTTCGCGACAGAACAGCACGCTTTTTGGATGAGGACCGGCGACAAGCACCAACACAGCCTCTGGTTCCGGAAAACCGGTGAGGTAGTGGAAGTAGCTGTCGAAGCGATAAGGAAAAGAGGAATCACGATTGCGCTGTCGTTCCGGTGCAGTGCGTACAATCGAAATGCCGTCTTGCATCTTCTCGGCCAATTTAATGCGGCGACGGGCATAGAGAGCTGGATCGATCATGGAGCGGAAATTGTGTGAGTAGTATTCGAATTATACGGCCCGGCGACTGCCGCTCTAGCCCCGCCCGTTACTGCCTTGCTCAAGCCGCAGCCGCGTGTCGAGTTCGGAAAGGCGCGACGGTGTGCCAATGTCGTCCCATTCGCCGCGATGCAATTCGCCGCTGATTTTGCCAAGGGCCATCTGGCTTCGGAGCAAAGGAGCCAGCGCGTGCCTGCTCCCAGGTTGGATCGGGTCGAACAGCGCTGCCCGATATGCTCCAATGCCGCTGAAGGTAAGCAGGCCCGTGGTGCCGCCTCGCACCAGATTGCCCTCCAGGGAAAAATCGCCTGCCGGGTGATGCGCAGGATTGCCGACCATCACGAGATGCGCAAGCACCGAAGGTTTCATCTTCCGGACTACCTTGTCCAGACGCGAGTAGTCGAAGTCGCTATAGACGTCGGCGTTGACGACGGCGAAAACATGTTCGTGCAGCAGCGGCAGCGCATTGCGGATGCCACCTGCTGTCTCGAGTGGCTGCGCTTCAGGTGAATATCTGATTGTCAGATTCCATCGACTACCGTCACCGACGGCGGATTCGATCTGTTCACCCAGATGTGCATGATTGATGACGACAGTGCGGAAACCTGCTTTCGCAAGTTTTTCGAGATGCCGGAAGATGAGCGGCTTGCCGCCGACTTCAAGCATGGATTTGGGCACGCGATCGGTGAGCGGCCGCATGCGCTCGCCGCGGCCGGCGGCAAGTATCATCGCAACGGGAGCAGAAGTTTGCAGCACCCTGCCTAGGCGGTGCCGCCCACCGGTGCGCGGTCGGCGATCTGGTCGAGCAAACGCAGCAAAGGGGACAAGGACCCGTAGCGCTCGGACACCGCGCGCACATAGGCCAGGAAGCGCGGCGTGTCCTTTACATAGGCAGGCTTGCCGTCGCGGTGGCAAATACGCGCAAAGATGCCAAGCACCTTCAGGTGCCGCTGCAATCCCATCCATTCGAGATCGCGGTAGAACTCGCCGAAATCGCCGGCCACCGGCAGTTGCGCGGAACGCGCCCGTTCCCAATAACGGATGGTCCAATCGATCACGCGCTGTTCGTCCCAGCTTATGAAAGCGTCCTTGAAAAGCGAAGCAACATCGTATGTGATCGGTCCGTATACGGCATCCTGAAAATCGAGCACGCCCGGATTGGGCACGGTCACCATCAGGTTGCGCGGCATGTAGTCCCGATGAACGTAGGTCCTGGGCTGGGCCAGGTTATTGGCAACAATGAGCCCAAACACCGTTTCCAGTGACTGCCGTTGCTGAGCCCCGAGTTCAATGCCGAGATGGCGTCCGATATACCACTCGGGGAACAAGTCCAGTTCGCGTCGCAACAGGGCCTCATCGTAAGGCGGCAGCGTGTCTTCGCGGCTGGCGAGTTGCCAGCGGATCAGCGCATCGGTTGCATCGCGAAACAATCTGTCAGCATTGTCGTCATTGAGCGCGGCGAGGTAAGTCGTCGATCCCAGGTCCGTCATCAACAGAAAACCCTGTTCCAGATCCTGCGCGAGCAAGGCGGGAACATTCAGGCCGGCGGCGGCCATGAGCCCAGCCACGTGAACGAAGGGGCGGCAGTCTTCCTGTTCGGGCGGCGCGTCCATCAGGATCAGCGTGGCATCCGGCAGGGTGACTCGGAAGTAGCGCCGGAAGCTGGCATCCGCCGAAGCCGGCGCGAGAGAGAAGGGCCGTCCGTGCAACTGGCGTTTGAGCCAGTTCTGAATGTGCGCGTAACGATCCAAGCTGCTTCGTTGCCTTGAAGGATGATTTATGAGATTTTAGCATCTCGTCTCGATCAACGGCCCGCATGCATCGCTCCCGTTTCGTCATTGCAGTCCTGTCGTTGATCTTGCATGTCGGGCCAACCGCACGCGCCGAAGAATCCGGTCTGAAACTTCAGATGCAGCCGGAACTCATTCCTTATTCACTCGGGCGCGGCGAACCTTCCTCCCTATTCCTCGATGCCGACAACATCGAGGGTCATGAGGGCCAGGAGTTGGAGGCCACGGGCAGTGTGCGGCTTCGCAAGCGCGGTGCTGCAGTGTTCGGCGACAAATTGCACCTGACGTACCCGGATGAGCAGATCACTGCAACCGGCCATGTTCGTTTTGAAAAGGAGGGCGATGTCATTACGGGCAGTCGGCTGTATTACGACTTGAACAGCGATAGCGGATATGTGGACGACCCTGAATACAGTATGTCCCGATTCCACGCGCGTGGAGTGGCGAGAAAGCTGGTTGCCGAGGATTCCGACCACTATACGATCGACAAGGCGACCTATACCAATTGCGACGTGGGCGACGACGACTGGTTCATGCGCATAGACCGGTTGAACCTCGACCGCATGCGTGATCTGGGAATCGCCCACAACGCCACGGTCGTGTTCAAAGGTGTCCCGATTCTATATTCACCCTACCTTGACTTCTCGCTAAGCGGTCGCCGCAAGAGCGGGCTGCTTGCGCCTACCATCGGCACGACCGGGCGAAGCGGACTGGAATACACCCAGCCGTTCTACTGGAACATAGCGCCGAATTACGACGCGACGATCGCGCCGCGCGTGATGACCAAGCGCGGTTTGCTTTTGGGCACGGATGCGCGCTACCTGGAGCCTGCAATGAGGGGCGAGGTGCGTGCCGAATACCTGCCGGACGACCGGATAAAGGGCGAGTCGCGCTATGCCTATTTGTGGCAGCACCAGCAGGGGTTCGGCAACGGCTTTTCCGGCTCGTTTGACCTGCAAGGTGTCTCAGACGACGCTTACTTCACGGACCTGAGCGATCAGATCGCGGCTACATCGCAAACCTACCTGAACCGGGAGGGAGACCTGTTTTACGACGGAGGCTGGTGGAACGTCAATACCCGCGTCCAGCACTACCAGACGTTGCAGGATCCTTTGGCACCCGTGGTTCCACCCTATGCACGGGTGCCGCAAATCACATTGAACATGAATCGACAGACCGACGCTTATCTCGATTTCGGATTGCAGGGCGAGTACGTCGAATTTTCCCATCCGACTTTGCTCAACGCAACACGGGAAATTGTTTACCCGTGGGTGAGCGCGCCATTTCAGACTTCCTTTTTCTATATAACGCCCAAGGTGGGTTTCCATTCCACGAATTATGCGTTCGACGAGGCCAATCTGCCCGGTGAGTCCAGGAACCTGCCGATTTACAGCCTGGATAGCGCGCTGACATTCGAGCGGGAGACCAAACTTTGGGGACGAGCTTTCTTGCAGACCCTGGAGCCGCGACTCTACTATGTTTACATTCCATTCCGCCAGCAAGACCAGTTGCCGAATTTCGACACGGCACTGGCCGATTTCAACCTCGCACAGATTTTCACCGAGAATCAATTTACTGGCGGCGACCGCATCAACGACGCCAACCAATTGACGGCGGCAGTTACCAGCCGCCTGATCGATCCGAATACAGGCGACGAACAGCTTCGATTTACGCTGGGTCAGCGCTACTATTTCAGGCCACAGGAAGTCTCGCTTACTCCTGGCCAGCCCAATGCCCAAAATACCGATACGCTCGCGGCAGCAACGGGCCAGATCACCAAACAGTGGTTTACGGACCTGGGGTTGCAATACAGCACCCGCAGTAATCAGGTGGAGCGCAGCAATGTGGCGCTGCGTTATCAACCTGAGTTCGGCAAAGTAGCGAACTTCGGCTACCGCTTCACCCGCGAATCTTTGAAGCAGATCGATGTGTCCGCTCAATGGCCCCTCGGCGGCCGCTGGACCGGATTGGCGCGCTACAACTACACTTTGCTGGACAGCCAACTCCTCGAGGGGTTGTTAGGTGTCGAGTACAATGCAGGTTGTTGGGCGGCGCGGGTCGTCCTGCACCGGTTTGTCAGCGCGACCCAGGAATACGTCAACGCGATGTTCTTCCAGTTGGAGCTGACGGGGCTCTCGAGGATTGGATCGAGCCCGCTGGAACTGCTCAGGCAGAATATCACCGGCTATGACAAAACGAACGAGCGACGGACCGGGGACTTCAATCCCTTTCCCTCTTTTTGATGCGCATCGCCAGGGATGCTGTAGTGCTGGCCTCGCGCGGATACATACTTCTGGAATCGTTTGGAATATGCGAATTCATCCCCTTCTTCCCCTCGCACTGATCGTATGCGTCGCGCTTCCGGCCGTTGCGGCGCAGGACGATAGAAAGAAAAATGAGAATATCGCGCTGGACCGGGTCGTGGCGGTGGTCAATAGCGAGGTCGTCACCCGGCTTGATCTTGACGAACAGGTGAAAGTCGCATCGCAGCAACTCAAGCGACAAGGCACACCTCTTCCGGCCCATGACGTCCTGGAGCGTCAACTGCTCGATCGGCTGGTCACTGCCAGGGTGCTGGCGCAAAGCGCCAAGGAAACGGGATTGCGAGTCGACGATACCCAGTTGCAACGCTCGATCGAGCGCATCGCGCAGGAAAACAAGCTATCGGCCGAGGCATTCCGCAAGATGCTGGAAGCGGAGGGCATCGACTTCAATCGCTTTCGGGAAGAATTACGCAACGAGATTCTGATTGCCCGCTTGAAGGAGCGCGAGGTAGACAGCAAGATTCTCATTACCGATGCCGAAATAGACAACTATCTGAAAAACCAGGTGAGCCAGGGGGGCAAGGACGACGAGTACAACCTTTCCCACATTCTGATTCTGGTGCCCGAGCAGGCCAGCCCCGAGCAGATCCAGTCCAAGCGAATCATCGCGGAGAAAGCGCTTGATCAGATCAAAGGAGGTGCGGATTTCCGGCAGGTATCCGCAGGCGTGTCGGATGCCCAGAACGCACTTGATGGCGGTCCACTGGGATGGCGCTCGACGTCGCGTCTGCCGCAGATATTCGTCGATTCCGTCAAAAGTCTGAAAGTCGGGGAAGTCAGCCCGGTGCTGCGCAGCGCCAATGGATTTCATATCATCAAGCTCGCGGACAAGCGCGGCAACGAATCGCCCGTGATCATTCAGCAGACGCATGCGCGGCATATCCTGATCAGGCTCAACGAAGTGGTATCCGAAGCCGAAGCGAAACAGCGCCTGACGAATCTCAAGGAACGCATCGAGAACGAGACCAGTTTCGCCGAACTGGCGCGTCTGCAGTCCGAGGATGCGAGTGCTTCGCGCGGGGGTGATCTGGGATGGCTGTCCCCCGGAGACACCGTGCCTGAATTCGAGCGCGCGATGAATGCGCTTGAACCGGGACAAGTCAGTGATCCCGTGCAGTCGCCATTCGGTTGGCACCTTATCCAGGTACTGGAGCGGCGCAGCGAAGATATGTCGAAGGAACGCCAGCGCGTGCTTGCACGGCAGTCGATCCGTGCGCGCAAGGCGGATGAAGCCTACCAGGAATGGGTACGCCAACAACGTGACCGCGCCTACGTCGAATTGCGGCTGGAAGAGCGATAACGCCCGCGTCTGTCACTTAGCGCGGGCACGTTAGCGCGCATCCGCCGAACTAATCGCCACATCGTGTCGTCTACGAGACCGGTTCGCAGCGCGCGCATGTGCCCGCGTAACATGCAGCGCATGGTGTTTGCCGCCGAAGCGATTGCGGGTTGACCAAAATGCGTGCTCCTCGCAAGCGGTTTGGGCAGCATTTCCTCGAGGACCAGGGGGTCGTCGAACAGATGATGGCGGCCATCCGCCCGCGACCCAGTGACCGGTTCATCGAGATCGGACCGGGTCTCGGTGCATTGACCTTGCCCCTGCTGCAGCGCCTCGAGCATCTCCACGTAATCGAAATCGACCGCGATATCGTGGAAGATTTGCGCGAACGCCATCCGGCGAACAGATTGTCCATTCATGAGGGCGATGCGCTCAAATTCGATTTCGCGGCGGCCGGGCGCGACCTGCGCGTGGTCGGAAACCTGCCCTACAACATATCCACTGCCATTCTGTTTCATTTGACCGACCATGCCAGCGCCGTTCAAGACGCGCACTTCATGCTTCAGCGCGAAGTAGTCGACAGGATGTGGGCGAACCCGGGCACTGCTGCCTACGGCCGGTTGTCGGTCATGCTGCAATATCGCTGGAGCATCGAATCATTGTTCGATGTCCCGCCATCGGCGTTCCGCCCTGCCCCCAAAGTCTGGTCGTCGGTCGTGCGGATGATTCCGTACGGGACATTGCCCCACGTCGCCAGTGACGAGGCCTTGTTCGCCGACGTGGTGATGCTTGCGTTCGGTCAACGCCGCAAGACATTGCGCAACACCCTGAAGGAAAAAATGGCGGTGTCGGATTTCGAACGCCTGCAAATCGATCCTGTCGCCCGGGGGGAGACGCTGGGCGTCGCGGATTTCGTCCGGATCGTGAATCTGATTGCCGCCGGAAGATCCTGAACGCCAGCGACTCTAGTCAGTAAGGAGACCCCCCGGCTATGCTGGGGAGGCAGTAGAAGTTTGACAGATAGTGGAGTCCATCGAGGAAACTCCCGAACGTGAGCCGCCAAGCACACGAAAGGGAATTTCACGATGGACGAGACAGGAAGCCTAAGCCACACGAAGTGGGAGTGCAAATACCATGTGGTATTCATTCCGAAGTGGCGCAGAAAAACGCTGTACGAGCAATTGAGGCAGCCGCTGGGGAAGTGTTACGCAGACTGGCTGCGCAGAAGGAGAGCCGGATCGAGGAAGGGCATTTGATGTCCGATCATGTGCACATGATGATTGCGATACCGCCGAAGTATGCGGTGTCGCAGGTGGTTGGGTATATCAAGGGAAAGAGTGCGATCCACCTGGCTCGAGTGTACGGGGAGCGCAAGAGGAATTTTGTCGGGCAGCACTTTTGGGCGAGAGGCTACTTTGTTTCGACGGTGGGCCGGGACGAAGCGTTGATCCGGGAATACATCCGGAACCAGGAGCATGAAGACAAGCGACTGGACCAGATGAACCTGTGGCGCTGAGCAGCCACCGTCAAGGTGGCCCAAGAGAGAATTGGGGCCGCGTTAGCGACCCCGCCTAGCCGCTTTGAGCGGCTCACAACTTAAAGCCCCCGGCTTTGCCGGGGGATACTTACTTTTTGCGCTGGATGAACTCTATCTTGTAGCCGTCCGGGTCTTCCACGAAAGCAATGACGGTGGTTCCGTGTTTCATCGGTCCGGCTTCCCTCGTGACGCGCCCGCCGCGTTGCTTTACTTCTTCGCATGCTTTGTAGGCATCGTCCACCTCGACCGCGACGTGCCCATAGCCGCTGCCCAGATCGTACTTGGCCGTGTCCCAGTTATGAGTCAGTTCAAGAACGGCCTCCTCGTCTTCGCTGCGATATCCGACGAAGGCCAACGTGAAGCGGCCGTCGGGATAATCCTTCTGCCTGAGGACCCGCATTCCGAGCACGCTGGTGTAAAAATCAATCGAACGTTTCAAGTCGCCGACGCGCAGCATGGTATGCAATATTCGCATTGCCGTCCTTTCTAGATCTCGACCAGTTCGAAGTCTTCCTTGCGGGCGCCGCACTCCGGACACACCCAATTGACCGGCACATCATCCCAGCGGGTGCCGGCGGCAAGCCCTTCTTCCGGCAGGCCGGCAGCTTCGTCATAGATGAAACCACAGATCAAACACATGTACGTCTTGTAGGTTTGGTCGTCGTTCGCGGCCATGGTGAGCGGAGCTTTCGGTTAAACTTCCATTTTAGTCGAAACACTCCCGCGACCCACACCGCCGTGCCCGCATCGCCTCCCATTGTTCTCGTTTTTGCGGGGACCGACCCCAGCGGGGGCGCGGGCATGCAGGCCGACATCCTTACGCTGTCGAGCATGGGTTGTCACCCGTTGTCCGTGGTTACTGCCATCACCATTCAGGACACGATGGGGGTGGAGGACGTACTGCCGATCGACGCCGAGTGGGTAGCTGATCAAGCGCGTTGCGTGCTCGAAGATGTGCCGGTCTCGGTTTTCAAGATCGGCCTGCTAGGCAGCGTCGAGGCGACTGCCGCGATAGCCGAGGTGGTTTCCGACTATCCTGATATTCCGCTGGTTCTGGACCCGATCCTAGCATCGGGACGCGGAGACGAACTTGCGTCCGAAGAACTCATCTCAGCCGTGCGGGAACTGCTGCTTCCGCAGACAACGCTGATCACGCCCAACAGTCTGGAAGTGCGCCGGTTGGCGCAAGACGACGAAAGCGACGAAGACGACAACCCCGACCTGGAAGAATGCGCGCACAGGCTCTTGAGCCTGGGCTGTGAATACGTGCTGGTCACCGGCACTCACGAGAACACTCCACAGGTGATCAACACGCTCTACGAGCAGCAGGGCGTGGTGCGAACGGATTCCTGGCCGCGGCTCGTGGGAACGTATCATGGCTCCGGGTGCACGCTGGCCTCCGCCATTGCCGCGACCATCGCCAATGGCCTTGCTATCCCGGAAGCGGTACGTGATGCACAGGAATACACGTGGCAGACGCTCAAGCACGCCTACCGGGCCGGCATGGGACAACTGGTGCCGGACCGTTTGTTTTGGGCCCGCGAGGAAGAGCCGGAGGATGAACAGGCCAGTTAGCGGTTTGTACGCCGTGACACCGGAACAAGCCGATTCGATCGCGCTTATCGGCAAAGTTGACGCGGCGTTGCGCGGGGGAGCCCGTATCATCCAGTACCGGAACAAATCGTCCGAGCCGGCGTTTCGCCTCTCGCAAGCCGCCGAAATAGCCCGCTTGTGCCGAATGTGGAATGCTTTGTTCATCGTCAATGACAGCGTGGAGCTGGCTCGCGAGGTCGATGCCGATGGGGTGCACCTGGGCAGGAACGACGCGGCATTGAGCGCGGCGCGTGCTGTGCTCGGACCTGGCAAGTTGATCGGCTTGTCCTGTTACAACGAGTTGGCCTATGCGCGGACAGCAGCGCAGCAAGGCGCGGACTATGTTGCCTTCGGCAGTTTTTTCCAATCTGCCACGAAGCCCTTCGCGCTTCGGGCGGACACGGACTTGCTGCGTGCAGCGGCGTCCGAGCTTACGGTTCCAATCGTCGCAATAGGCGGCATCAACGAGGACAATGCGGCCGGGCTGATCGCCGCCGGTGCCACAGCGATTGCGGTAGTCAGCGCGCTGTTCGATGCGCCGGATATTGAGGCGCAGGCGCGCCGGTTTGCACAACTTTTTCACATCCCAATTCATACGTGAGAATCTACGCGTGAAATCGAGAAACCAAATCCTCTTCGAAAAGTCACTCGAGATCATCCCCGGAGGGGTGAACTCGCCAGTGCGAGCGTTTCGCTCCGTCGGCGGCACACCGGTTTTTTTTACCCGCGGCAGCGGCCCTTACGTATGGGACGCCGATGACAAGCGGTATCTCGACTATGTTGGATCGTGGGGGCCCTTGGTGCTCGGCCATGCCCATCCGCAGGTCGTCAAAGCAGTGCAGGATGCTGCCGCTCGTGGCCTGAGCTTCGGTGCACCGACGGAATCCGAACTGGAAATGGCCGAATACATCACACGCTGCCTCCCTTCGATGCAACAAGTGCGTCTGGTCAGCTCGGGTACCGAGGCTACGATGACGGCCATTCGGCTGGCACGCGGGTTTACCGGACGCTCGAAGATCATCAAGTTCGAGGGCTGTTACCACGGCCACGCAGACTCCCTCCTCGTAAAGGCGGGCTCGGGCGCGCTCACGCTGGGTCAGCCGAGTTCTGCCGGGGTGCCCGTTGAGACGACGATGCACACCATTGTGCTCGACTACAACGACCCGTCGATGCTGGAAGCTGCATTCAAGGCGAACGCAGACCACATCGCGGCCGTCATTGTCGAACCGGTTGCCGGCAACATGAACCTGGTCAAACCAAACAGCGAATTTCTCGCGGCGATGCGTGACTTGTGCACGCGCTACGGATCGGTGTTGATATTCGATGAAGTCATGACCGGCTTTCGCGTCGGACTTCAAGGGGCTCAAGGTCTTTTCGGGATAACCCCGGATCTGACCACGCTCGGCAAGGTCATAGGCGGGGGCATGCCGGTGGGGGCATTCGGGGGGCGCCGCGACATCATGCAGTCCATCGCGCCCCTGGGTCCGGTCTATCAGGCGGGCACGCTATCGGGTAATCCGGTTTCGGTCGCAGCGGGGTTGACGACGCTGAAGCTGATTCAGATGCCGGGATTTTTCGACCGTCTGGCGGCGACTACCGCGGCGCTGGTGGAGCAACTGCAAGCGGCGGCAAGCGAAGCGCAATACGTGTTTTCCGCGCAATCAGTCGGAGGAATGTTCGGGATCTATTTTCGGGCCGAGCCGCCGCAAACCTATGCGCAGGTTATGGAATGCGACAAAGCTGCATTCAACCGATTTTTTCACGCGCTGCTGGCCGAGGGAGTTTACCTCGCACCCTCGGCATATGAAGCCGGCTTCGTTTCGGCAGCGCACGGTGACGCGCAGATCGCAGCGACCATCGACGCTGCCAGGAAAGCGTTTGGAACACTCGGTACTGTATGAGTGTGACGCGGGGTCTAGTGCAGCCCCGAGATATATTCAGCAAGTGCTGCGATGTCCTTGTCGGTCAATTTGACCGCGATGGACTGCATCATCTCAAGCGGATCGTTGGCACGATCTCCGGCGCGGAAAGCTTTCAGTTGCGCGGCGACGTATTCGGCATGCTGGCTGGCAAGGCGCGGATACTGAGCAGGAATGCCGGCTCCATTCGGCGAATGGCATCCGGCGCACGCCGCAAGACCATTCGCAGCATTGCCTCCGCGGTATAGCTTACGGCCTTGCGTCACCAGATCCTTGTTCTTGGCCGCCATCTGTTTCGGTATTTGCGCGGAATAATATGCGGCCAGATTTCGCATATCCTCCGCCGTAAGGTTTGCCACCATGCCAGTCATTACGGCATTGACGCGTGTTCCCGACTTGAATTCGGTCAACTGCTTGAACAGATATTCAGGATGCTGGCCGGCGAGGCTCGGGTTTGCTGGCAGAAGGCTGTTCCCGTCTATGCTATGACAAGCCGCGCAAACCTGGTTGACGATGGCCTGCGCTTTGGCGGGATCGCCCGCAGCTTGGGCGCAAGTGATGGAAACAGATAAGAGTGCGACAACCGTCGCGACAAACGGATTCATGAATACTCCCTGTTGCTGGGGCACGAGCCCCGTGCCGACCTAGAGCGGACGCCAATTTTAACGTAACTCATGAGCCACTCAGTTTTGTTTCGCGACATTGCCTTCTTCACGTCCGCCGCCGACGAGAGCGGATTGCCGCCCTCGCGGGGCGAGGTCGCAATCGCCGGCCGTTCGAACGCCGGCAAGTCGAGTGCTATCAACGCCCTCGCACAGCGGCATCGGCTGGCATTCGTCAGCAAGACACCGGGGCGAACGCAGCAGATCAATTTTTTCAGTCTGGGCGCGGAACGCTTTCTGGTCGATTTGCCGGGTTACGGCTACGCCAAAGTACCACTCGGGATGAGAAATGAATGGGAGCAGCTGATCTCGGGATATCTGCAACTGCGCCCGCAACTGCGGGGCTTGATGGTAGTCATGGACATACGCCATCCGATGAAAGATCTCGACCGGCAGTTGCTGTCCTGGTTCGAGAGCACAGGAAAACCGGCGCACGTCTTGCTGGCCAAAGCGGACAAATTCGGCCGGCAGCAAGCGGTGGAACAATTGCGCAATACGACAAAGATTCTCGCGGCTGATTTTCCCGGAGTCTCAGTCCAGTTATTCTCGGCGCAGAGCAAAACTGGAATCGATGAGGCGGAAGCAGTGTTGAACCGTTGGTACGCGCCGGACTAGTGAGGTTATGCGAAGGTAAAATAAAAAACCCCCGGTTAAAGGGGACTAAAACCGGGGGGTCAAGCAAAGCCTCAATTGGATTAAGGCACCCGCTCAGGGAGGAGAAGCGGGAGACATTGCTGTCTGAAGTATGAGAGTGCCGGGGCGCGCGAAAAGTTCCGCGCTATTTTTTCCATTTAATCAGTGCATTGTCTCTGCGGCGAGGCACTCGATGTGAGGAATTCATAATCATGCAGGTACTCGGGAAATTCCCGCGCCGAAGGATGCGCCGGTTGCGGCACGATGACTTCTCACGCCGATTGGTGCGGGAAAACCGGCTGAGCGCCGATGATCTGATCTATCCGGTATTCGTCATCGACGGTCGCAATCGCACGGAACCGGTGCCGTCCATGCCGGGTGTGGAGCGCATGTCAATCGACCTGCTATTGGTACAGGCGCAGCGCTGTATGGAGCTCGGAGTTCCCGCGATCGCGCTCTTCCCGGTCGTTGAAAATCGATTCAGAAGCGCCGATGCGCGGGAAGCATTCAATCCGGAAGGACTCGCTCCCCGCACCATCCGCGCGCTGAAGGAGCGCTTTCCACAACTCGGCGTGATCACCGACATCGCCCTCGACCCCTATACCAGCCATGGGCAAGACGGACTGGTCGACGAGGGGGGCTATGTGCTCAATGACGAAACCATTGAAGTCCTCGTAAAACAGGCGCTGACTCACGCGCAGGCTGGAGTGGACATCGTCGCGCCATCGGACATGATGGACGGACGCATCGGCGTGCTGCGCGAGTCGCTGGACATGAACAAGCATATCCATACCCGCATCCTCGCTTATGCTGCCAAGTACGCGTCGAATTTCTATGGCCCATTCCGTGACGCTGTCGGTTCATCCGCGACCCTCGGCAAGGGCAACAAATACACCTATCAGGTTGATCCTGCCAATTCGAACGAAGCGTTGTGGGAAGTCGGGCTGGATCTGGCAGAAGGCGCGGACATGGTGATGGTGAAGCCAGGTATGCCTTATCTGGATATAGTCCGGCGGGTGAAAGACGAATTCGGCGCGCCGACCATGGTGTATCAGGTAAGTGGAGAATATGCCATGCTCAAAGCCGCCGGGCGGAATGGCTGGATCGACGAGCGCAAATGCGTCATGGAAGCTCTGATCTCATTCAAGCGGGCGGGTGCCGATGCGATCCTGACTTACTTTGCATTGGATGCGGCGGCATGGCTAAAGGAGGAAGGTTGAGATTCCCTCAGCCGTCGGTCGGGCCGGTTTCGTCCAATGCGGAGTCCAACCATTCGATGCGCACCCTTTCCAGCGGGCGCCCCTCGGGCGTGCTGCGAATCTGTGCACGCAGGTCGCGTGAATCGAAGATTGAAATGTCGAAATCGGCGTCCTCGGTCGTAATGCTGAAATTCGGTATCCGTTGCGCCTCATCGCCGATATGGACGCGCCGTTCCCCGCTGCGATAAGCGATGCGGCGATCCAGCAGGAACATTTCCACGTCTTTCATGCTGTCGGTGAACAGCAGCAGTTCGATCTCTGAATATTTCCGGGCACTTCCGGAGAGCACCGCCCCCGAAAGATAAGGGTCAAAGCGGGCCAGGAGTTCCATCATCTCGCGGGCGCGTTGTCGAAGGTGGCGCAACCGTTCGCGCTGTTCGTCCGCCTGATAGAGTTGCTGATAGGCACGCAACGCGTGTTCGACTTCATCGTTGTTCGGGAGATTGCGCGTATCTGGAGCGCCGGCCTGGCGCGCCGCCTTGCGCTTGGCGAGTGCGTAATCATCGATGCCGTCCACGGCCATGAGCCGCGCCGCCAGATGAGCGATGCGTTCCCGCATCTGCCTGTTGTTGCCGTTGTCCCTCGGCATTGTTGTCAGTACAGCTGATCCTTTACTTCTTCCGGTGGCTTCGAACCGTCCCCGCCTTCAATCTCGGGCGCGCTTTCCTGCTCCGGCGGAATATTTTCGCGATAAAAGTATTCGATCATTGGCGAGGGGGCATGCTTGTCGCGCAAACCGGTTTCGGGATTGATGGCAACGGCTACGACGCCTTCGGGCGCAATAGGCAGTTCCTCGGGCTGGCCCTTCAAGACAGCCCCCACGTAGGCCATCCAGATCGGCAAGGCGACTACGGCTCCGGTTTCGCGGTCACCGAGCGTGCGCGGAATATCGTATCCGACCCAGACCACCGAGGCCAAATGTCGCTGGAAGCCTGCAAACCAGGCATCAAGTTGCTCGTTGGTTGTACCGGTTTTGCCGGCAAGATCGATTCTGCCTAACGCCATTGCACGCGCCCCGGTTCCGCCGCGGATAACATCCTGCATCATGTTGGTCATGATGAAAGCGTTGCGTGGGTCCAGAACCCGTTCCGCGCCTTTGCCGACAATGACCGGATTTGCCTTGCCGAGCACAGTGCCCTGGGCGTCTTCGATGCGCTCTATGAAATAAGGAGTCATTCGATAGCCGCCGGTGGCGAAGACGGTATAGCCCATCACCATTTCCAGAGGTGTTGTCGAGCCCGCACCGAGCGCCATCGTCAGATAAGGTGGATGCTGCTTTGGATCGAAACCGAATCGAGAAATATAATCCTGGGCGTATTGAGGCGTGATCGCCTGCAGGATCCGGATGGAGACCAGGTTTTTTGATTTGGTCAGCGCCGTACGCATGCGGATCGGACCGTCGAAACTGCCGTCGAAATTTCGCGGCTGCCAGTTGACCGATCCGGTTTCGCTGGCATCGATAGTCAGTGGGGCATCGTTAATGATGGTTGCCGGCGTAAAACCCTTCTCGAGCGCCGCCGAATAGATAAAGGGCTTGAAGCTCGACCCGGGTTGACGGCGGGCTTGGGTCACATGGTTGTATTTGTTTCTATAGAAATCGAAGCCCCCAACCAATGCCCGGATTGCTCCGTTGTCCGTGTCCACCGATACCAACGCTGATTCCACTTGCGGTAGCTGCACGATTTGCCAGGCGCCTTTGGTGTCCGGCTGAATGCGGATCAGCGCGCCACGCTTGAGGCGGACCTTCGTTGGCGCCTTGTTGCCGATCATTCGGCTGCCGAATTTGAGCCCATCCCCGGTGATGGTCACCGTTTCTCCGCCTTTGCGGTACGCCTTGACCAATTTGGCGTCGACCTCAAGAGCGATGGCCGGATAAATGTCGTCGCTTTCCAGTTCTTCTTGCAGTGAATCTTCCAGCGCCTCTTCGCCCACTTCTTCCTTCGGCAGATTGAAATAGCCCTCGGCGCCGCGGTATCCCTGGCGCTTGTCGTATTCCATGACTCCCGCCCGCAACGCCTTGTAGGCCGCGTCCTGATGAATTTTTGAGAGAGTGGTGTAGACGCGGAACCCGCGTGTATAGGCTTCCTCCTTGTACGCATCGTAAATTGCCTGGCGCACCATCTCGGCAAAATGATCGGCTCGCGTCGAATATTCCTGGATCTGTCGCGAAATTATGATCGGCTGGGCTTCGGCCTTTTTTAGTTGCTCTGCGTCCAAATGTCCCAGTTCCGCCATCCGGCGCAATACATACCGCTGGCGAATTTTTGCCCGGTTCATATTCACGACCGGATTGTATCGGGACGGTGCTTTGGGCAAACCGGCCAGCATCGCAATCTCCGCCACGCTCAACTGATCGAGTTGTTTGCCAAAATAAACCTGGGACGCAGCCCCGAAACCGTAGGCGCGCTGGCCGAGATAAATCTGATTGATGTAGAGCTGAAGAATCTCGTCCTTCGTCAGGCTGTGCTCTATCTTGAATGCGAGTAATGCCTCATTGAACTTTCTGCTGAACGTTTTCTCGGTGCTCAGGAAGAAGTTGCGGGCTACCTGCATCGTGATGGTGCTGGCGCCCTGGCGGGCGCTTGCTGACGCGAAGTTGGACAGCGCGGCGCGAATGACCCCGATGTAGTCCACGCCTCCATGCTCGTAAAACCGCTCGTCCTCTGCTGCGATGATCGCCTTGCGCAGCAAATCGGGGGTCTGATCGATCTTCAAAAATGCCCGCTTTTCTTCCCCGAATTCGCCGATGAGGCTGCCCTCCATGCTGAAAATTTGCAGGGGTATCTTCGGTTGATAAGAGGTCAGGGCATCGAGCGAGGGCAGGTTGGGATAAGCCACGACAGCTGCATATCCCGCGATCAAAGCCAGGGCCACTGCAAACACGGCCAGACCTATGACGGGGTAGATCCACCAACGGGAGAACATGGCTAGAAGAGGGCGGCGGGAACGGGGACGAAAACGACCGGGATTATATAAGGTGTTGCCCGCTGGCAACAGAATGCCGCATTAAAACGCTTTACATGCAAAATAGTTGTTGCTAGCATTTAATGTAGATTATACGTATCGCGGCTAAAGGGCCAATGTTCAAGGGAAAATTTGCGTTTGACGCCGACTTCATCGGCAACCTGCTGAAGCCCAAGTCGCCCCCCTTGATCGGCGTCGATATCAGTTCGTCGTCCGTCAAAATGGTGGAACTCGTCGGGTCCGGCAGGGGACGTTATCGCCTCGAGCGCTACACGATAGAGCCCCTACCCAAGGATGCTGTCGTCGACGGCAACATCATGAACCTCGAGGAAGTCGGCGACGCGCTGCGCCGCGGTTGGAAACGCATGGGTACCCGGGCCAAAAATCTGGCCATGGCACTACCATCCGCGGCGGTCATCACCAAGAAAATAGTGGTGCCCGCTGGACAGACTGAAGAACAGCTTGAGGCTCAGGTAGAAACGGAGGCCAACCAATATATTCCGTTTGCGCTCGAGGAAGTGAATCTGGATTTCCAGACGCTTGGGCCCGCGCCAAACAGCACGGATGATGTGGAGGTGTTGATAGCCGCCTCCCGCAAGGAAAAGGTCGAGGATCGGGTTGCCGTCGCAGAGTCGGTCGGCCTCAAGGCCACCGTAATGGATATCGATTCCTTTGCCTCCCAGAACGCATTTGAATTGATGCAGGGCCAATTGCCCGATGCCGGCCGCGATCAGACCATTGCAGTGGTCGACGTAGGGGCGTCGATGATGAACATCAACGTACTACGCAACGGCCAATCGGTGTACATGCGTGAGCAGCCATTCGGCGGAAACCAGCTGACGCAAGAGATCATGCGGCACTACAGCCTTTCGGTCGAAGAAGCAGAAGCAGCCAAACGCAATGGCGGTCTGCCGGACACGTACGACTCCGAAGTGCTTGCTCCTTTCATGGACACGCTGGCTCTGGAGATCGCGAGGGCCTTGCAATTCTTCTTCACCTCAACGCAGTTCAATCAAGTTCACCATATATTTCTTTCCGGTGGATCGGCAACCATACCGGGTCTGCCAGAAGTAGTCGCTGAGCGCACGCAGGTCAATACGCTGGTTGCGAATCCATTTGTCGGCATGGAAATTTCTTCCAAAGTCCGCCAGGCACAATTGACGGTTGACGCGCCGGCATTGCTCGTGGCGTGTGGCCTTGCGCTTCGGAGGTTCGACGAATGATTCCAATTAACCTGCTGCCGCACCGGGCGGCTCGACGCAAGGCGCAGCAACAGCAGTTCTTCGTCCTTGCCGGCATGACGCTCGGCCTTGCCGCCGTGATCGTCTTTGCCGTGCATACGCTGTTTGCTCAACGCATCGAAACCCAGGTGGAACGCAACAAGTATCTGGAATCCGAGATCGTGCTGCTCGACAAACAGATCGATGAAATCAGAAAGCTGAAGGAGCAAACGCAGGCATTGCTGGCGCGAAAGCGCGTCGTGGAATCTTTGCAGACCAACCGCACCGAGACGGTTCGGCTGCTCGACCAACTCGTGCGCCAGCTTCCGGATGGTGTGTTCTTGAAGGCTATAAAACAGACCGGACAGAGAGTAAATGTAGTCGGTTATGCAACGTCCAACGCGCGCGTTTCGACCCTGATGCGCAATTTTGAGGCGTCTCCCTGGCTTGAAAGTCCCTCTCTGATCGAGATCAAAGCGGTCAGCGTGGAGAACACGCCCCTGAACGAGTTCAATTTGAACGTCAATATTTCGCGGCCCAAAGAGGAAAGCGCTCCACGTCCGAAAACAAGTGGATCTCCCTTGCCTCCTCCGCCCAAAACCTGACGACCATGACGTTAGAAGACCTCCGAAGACTCAATCCACGCGAGATCGGCAGTTGGCCCGCGCTGCCGAAACTCGGTGTGCTGTTCTTGCTGCTTCTCGTGCTCGTATTTGCCGGATATTGGTTCGACTGGCAGAACCAGCTCGACGATTTGGCGCGCGATCGGGCCAAAGAGCAGGATCTGCGCACTGCTTTTTTGGACAAGAAAAAACAGGCGGTGAACCTTGAGGCCTACCGCAAGCAACTGGCAGAAATTGAAGAATCTTTCGGTGAAATGCTAAAGCAGTTGCCAAACAAGTCGGAGATGGAAGCCTTGCTCACGGACATCAACCAGGCCGGACTGGGTCGTGGGCTGCTGTTTGAACTATTCCGCCCGGCGCCTGCAGAAACCCGATCGGAGTTTTATGCGGAGTTGCCAATCACCATCAAACTCGCCGGGAACTACCATGACATCGGCGCGTTCGCCAGCGACATCTCACAGCTTTCCCGCATAGTTACACTGAATGATATCGGGCTGACCACGAGCAAGAGCGGCCTGGTCCTCGACGCCACCGCAAAGACGTTCCGCTATCTGGATGACAGCGAAGTTGCGGCTCAGCGCAAGGCCGCGCGCGATGCTGCCGCTCCCAAGAAATGATGCGCATTCTTCTTGCCATGGTGGTCGCGGTTTTTATGCTCTGCGGATGCTATGGAGAACAGTTTTCCGATCTCAAGCAATTCGTGAAGGATTCGGGAGAAGGACTGCGCGGCAGGGTTGAGCCTATCCCTGAAGTCAAGCAGTTCGAACCATTTGCCTACAATGCGTTCGACCTGCCCGATCCTTTCAAGCCCCGAAAAACCGTTGCCGACACCCGCGGAGGTTCGGGCGGCGGACCGCGTCCCGACCTGAATCGACGCAAGGAAGCGCTGGAGGCATTTCCTCTGGAGAGCCTGCAGATGGTAGGGACTCTGGAGCAAAAGCAGGTTCGCTACGCGCTGATAAAGACGCCGGACAGCAATCTCTATCGCGTCAAGTCGGGAAACTATCTAGGCCAGAATTTCGGAGTCGTAACGTCAATCAGCGAATCCACGGTGACCCTCAAAGAAGTGATCCAGGATTCTTCATCGGGATCTTGGACCGAGCGCACAAGCAGTTTGCAGCTGCTCGAGCAATGAACTAAGGAGCACGCAAATATGAAACGCATCGCTGGTGTGATCAATCTATGCGCCGTGCCAGTCGTCCTGGTACTGCTGGTCAGCACGTTTACCTATGGTCAGGATAAATCGGCACCGGCTTCCCCTGCCAATATCATCCAGTCGATCGATGTTTCCAGCCAGGCCGGATTGGTGACCGTCAAACTCGGACTCAAGGATGCACCGACCAATCCCCCGGCTGCGTTCACCGTGAACAATCCGCCGCGGCTGGCGTTCGATTTCCCCGCTACCGCAAATGGACTCGGCAAGAATTCACAGGACGTCAACCAGGGAGACTTGCGAACGATCAGACTGGGGCAGTCCGGGGGCCGCACGCGAGTTGTGTTCAACCTCGCAAAGATGGTCAAGTACGACACCAAGGTCGACGGCAACATGGTAATCATCACGTTGCAAGGTGCGACGGCCGCAGCCGCTACCACCACCTCGGAGTCTGCGACGGCTTTTGCCGAGCCCAAAGCAACCGGTGAAGGGCACGCAGTGCGCGATATCGATTTTCGTCGTGGCAGGAACGGCGAAGCACAGATCATCGTCGACCTTTCGGACGCGACTACCGGCATCGATCTGCGCCAGCAGGGCAAGAGTATCCTGGTCGACTTCATCCAGACAGCACTGCCACCATCGCTGGAGCGGCGTTTCGACGTTACGGATTTTGGTACCCAAGTCGAAAGTTTCGAGGTTGCGCGCTCGGGGGCCAATATCCGGCTTTCTCTCGTGCCCAAGGGGCGCTGGGAACAATCGGCTTACCAAACCGATAACCGTTTCATCATCGAAGTAAAGCCCGTGGTCGAAGAGGCTGGGAAGCCCAAATCCGCCAGCGGTTATACCGGCGACAAACTATCGCTCAATTTCCAGAACATCGAAGTGCGCGCGGTGTTGCAGGTCATCGCGGATTTCACCAGCCTGAACATCATTACCAGCGATACGGTAAGCGGAAACCTGACCCTTAGACTCAAGGACGTGCCCTGGGACCAGGCACTGGATATCATTTTGCAGGCCAAGGGCCTCGATATGCGCAAGACCGGCAACGTGGTGTGGATAGCACCGCGCGACGAACTGGCAACAAAAGAGAAACTGGCCCTGGAAGCTCGACAGCAAATCTCCGATCTGGAGCCTGTGCGCACTGAGAGTTTCCAGTTGAACTATCAGAAGGCCGAAGATTTCCAGAAGGTAATTACCGACGCCAATCAGCGGATCCTTTCGAAACGCGGCAGCGCTGTCGTCGATGCCAGAACGAACCAGATTTTCGTGCAGGATACCCCAACCAAGCTGGACGAAATTCGCGAACTGCTCAGAAAAACCGATCGGGCGGTACGTCAGGTCCTCATCGAGGCACGCATCGTCGAGGCGACAGATACCTTCAGCCGAAATGTCGGCACCCGGTTGGGATATCACGACACGAGTGGGCGCGGCGGGCAGATCCCGGGCAGCAGTTACCGGGGGGTGGTCGGGGGAGGAGTGGTTGATACCGGCTTTCATACCGGTCAGGTCGCAACCACGCCCAATTTCCTGACTGATTCGAACTTTACGAATATGAACGCGCCAGGTATCGGCGGCGTGCTTCCAGGACAGTTCTCGCTGATTCTGATGAACGATGCGATGACCAAGTTCCTAAATATGGAAATAACGGCGCTGCAGGCGGACGGCAAGGGCAAAATCATTTCCAGCCCGCGCGTGATCACGGCAGATAACGCAGAAGCCATCATCGAGCAAGGTACGGAAATCCCTTATCAACAGGCTACGAGCAGCGGCGCGACAAGCGTTTCGTTCCGGAAGGCGACGCTCAGTCTGAAGGTAAAGCCGCAAATCACTCCCGACGACAACATCATCATGAAATTGAACGTCAACAAGGACAGCGTTGGTGCCAACACCAGCGCGGGCCCCGCCATCGATACCAAACAGGTGTCGACGGAAGTCCTGGTGGAAAACGGGGGCACCGTCGGCCTCGGAGGCATCTATACTCAGGATGAGTCAAGCACTGTTACCAAAGTTCCGCTGTTGGGAGATATCCCGATCATCGGATTCTTTTTCCGACAGGACCTGAGAAGCAATAACAAGAACGAATTGCTTATTTTCGTGACGCCCAGAGTGCTCAAGGACTCGCTGACCGTCCGGTAAGTTCTTCCAGACGCGGACGGCCGCAGCCAATCTGCGGCCGTTTTTTATGTCTCGCGGCCGCGCCGCCCCGGTTTCGCTAAAATGGGTCCATGCAAGACACACAACCCGCGAATTCCGAGCAGGTCGCCGATATCCCGGGCAACATTTTCCTCGTCGGGATGATGGGTGCGGGCAAGACTTCAGTGGGGCGCGTGCTTGCGAAACGACTGAGCAAGGCCTTTTATGATTCCGATCAGGTGATCGAGCAGCGCACCGGGGTAAAAATTTCTCTCATCTTCGAGATCGAAGGCGAGGTTGGATTCCGGCATCGCGAATCGGTTGTGCTTGACGAAATGACCGCTCTGGAAGAAGTCGTGCTTGCTACGGGCGGTGGCGCAGTGCTGGCGCAGGAGAACAGGAACAAGCTTCGAAGCAGGGGCACCGTCGTCTATCTGAGGGCGAGCGTGAAGGACCTGATCAATCGCACGCGACACGACAAGAATCGGCCGCTTTTGCAAACTGCAGACCCCCGCGCCCGGCTCAATGAATTGTATGAAATGCGCGATCCGCTCTACCGCGAAGTTGCGCACGTCACCATCGACACCGGCAGCCAAAGCCTTGCGACACTGGTGCATCGACTGCATCACGCTCTCGAAGCCAGGTGCCATCGGTCTGGCAAAACTGGTCAACCGCAATGCGAACCTTGATCGTCGGCCTCGGCGAGAGAACGTATCCGATTCACATCGGAAACGATTTGCTCGAGCGCGCCGATCTTTTCCTGGAGCATCTGCCTCAGCGCAGGGTGTCCATTGTTACCAATACGACGGTCGCCGCCCTCTATCTGGAAAGGCTCTGTATTGCGCTGCGCGGCGCAGGCGTGGAAGTCGTGCCGGTTGTCGTTCCCGACGGAGAGCAACACAAGACCTGGGGAACCTTGAACATCATTTTCGACGCATTGTTGTCGAATCGTTGCGAACGCAAATCCACGATCATCGCGCTTGGAGGGGGAGTAGTGGGCGATCTTGCCGGGTTTGCTGCGGCCAGCTATCAACGAGGAGTGCCCCTCATTCAAGTGCCGACCACATTGCTTTCCCAGGTGGATTCTTCGGTCGGGGGCAAGACCGCGATCAATCATCCACTTGGAAAGAACATGATTGGCGCGTTTTACCAGCCAGGCATGGTCATGGCCGATACAGGATTGCTCGACACACTTCCTGTCCGCGAACTTTCCGCTGGCCTCGCCGAGGTAATCAAATACGGCCTGATCATGGACCTGCCGTTTCTCGAATGGCTGGAAGCCAATATGGATCTGCTGATCGCGCGAGACGCCACCGCCCTCGCCTACGCGGTGACGCGTTCATGTGAGAACAAGGCGATGGTGGTGTCGGCGGATGAACGCGAATCCGGAGAACGCGCGCTTCTGAATCTCGGCCATACCTTCGGACATGCAATCGAATCCGGGCTGGGATTCGGCACCTGGCTGCACGGCGAAGCCGTGGCGGCGGGAAGCATCCTGGCCGCAAGACTTTCCGAACGCATGGGACTTTTGACTGCAGATGACGTGCAACGCATTTCCCGGTTGTTCCGGCGTGCCGGCCTTCCGGTCGAAGCGCCGTCACTGGGACCGGACCGGTATCTTGAACTCATGGCTCATGACAAAAAAGTCGAAAATGGGAGGCTGCGCCTGGTGCTGCTCCAATCGCTGGGCAAGGCATTCGTGACGGCGGATTTCGATTTGCGGGACTTGCGTGAAATCGTTGGGGGAGCGACGGCCAATGTATGAACTGGCGGCTTACGCCGCCAATCCCCACGCCTCTCGCGGGCGACAGTTCGCGGAAACACCCCCCGAAGGCCGCTCCGAATTCCAGCGGGATCGCGACCGGATCATCCACTCCACGGCTTTTCGCCGTCTCGAATACAAGACACAGGTTTTCGTCAATCACGAAGGAGACCTGTTCCGTACCCGTCTGACCCACAGCATCGAAGTTGCCCAGATCGGGCGCTCCGTGGCCCGCAACCTCGGCCTGAACGAGGATCTGGTTGAGGCGATCTCCCTGGCACATGACCTCGGTCATACCCCTTTCGGCCATGCCGGTCAGGACGCCCTGAACGAATGCATGAAGGATCATGGAGGATTCGAGCACAATCTACAGTCCTTGCGCGTCGTGGATGTGCTGGAGCAGCGCTACGCGGCTTTCGAAGGATTGAATCTGTGTTTCGAAACGCGCGAAGGCATCCTGAAGCATTGCTCCATCAAGAACGCGCAAAAACTCGGCGCGCTCGGCGAACGCTTTATCAGGAAAGAGCGACCCTCGCTCGAGGCGCAAATCGCAAACCTGGCCGACGAAATTGCCTATAACAATCACGATGTCGACGACGGCTTGCGCTCGGGTCTTATCACCATCGAGCAACTTTGTTCCGTGCGGATTTTCTCGCGGCATCTGGAGATCGTCAAAGAACAATATCCGGTACTTCTGGACCGCCGCCTGATTCATGAAACGGTCAGACGCATGATCAACACGCTGGTTTCTGACCTGACAGAAACCAGCCGCATCCTTGTCGCGAAGCATCGTCCGGGCGGGATAGAAGATGTCCGGCATGCGCCTGCGTTAATCGCGTTCAGTAGCGGAATTCACGTGGAGCAACAGGAACTCAAGAAATTCTTACACAAGCACCTGTACCAGCACTACCAGGTCGCCCGCATGAGTAACAAGGCCAGGCGTATTGTCACCGACCTATTCCATGCGTTCCTGGGGGATCCCCGCCTTTTGCCACCGGAATTCCAGCTCCGCGCTGAAACAGACCCGGCCAGGGCCATCGCCGACTATGTCGCGGGAATGACCGACCGCTATGCCATCCGCGAACATCGCAGACTGTTCACCGTGGAAGAGACCTGAATTCCGACGATTTGACGGAGAAAGGACGGCACCGGGTGCCATGGCCGACCGCCGTGGCGAGGGATTGAAGCGAGGGTTGGGTCCGTGAAAATCGGGCCCATCCGCAGGGCGGGCGATGCGTTCGAAGAGTCGCCGTTTATTGAAAGGGCGCCGCCAATCGCGGTACCATTCAACGCTCCCCGCTAGTTTTCGCCGGTTCCTGCCGCCAACGGGGCAGATATCCGGCACCGATGGCTCAGAGGCAAGACGACATGGCTTACTCGACGTTACCCCCGAAGCAGGGTCTGTATGACCCCGCCAATGAACACGACGCCTGCGGCGTTGGGTTCGTTGCGAATATCAAGGGGGCCCGCAGTCATGCCATCATCGAGCAGGGCCTGCAGATTCTCAAGAACCTGACCCACCGCGGAGCCGTGGGCGCCGACCCCATGGCCGGCGACGGGGCCGGCATCCTGATCCAGCTTCCGGATCAGTTTTTCCGCGAGGAAATGGCTGCCCGCGGTGTCAAGCTTCCCCCACTCGGCGAATACGGCGTAGGCATGATATTCCTGCCGCAAGAACCGGCGTCGCGGCTCGCTTGTGAATACGAAATCGAGCGGGCGATCAAGGACGAAGGACAGGTGCTGCTCGGCTGGCGCGACGTGCCACGCGACAACGGCGGACTCGGCGAGTCCGTCAAGAAAATCGAACCGGTTATCCGTCAGGTCTTCATTGGCCGCGGCGCCGGGGTCACGGTAACCGATGCGCTGGAGCGCAAGCTTTACATCATCCGCAAGGTGTCCGGTCATGCCATCCAGGCGCTCAAACTGGAGCACAGCAAGGAATTCTATGTGCCTTCGATGTCGGCTCGCACCCTTGTGTACAAGGGCATGCTGCTCGCCGGCCAGGTTGGCAGCTACTACAAGGACCTGTCCGATCCAAGGGTAGCGTCAGCATTGGCTTTGGTGCATCAGCGGTTCTCGACCAATACGTTCCCGACTTGGGATCTGGCGCATCCATTTCGAATGATCGCCCACAACGGCGAGATCAACACGTTGCGCGGCAACGTCAACTGGATTCGGGCCCGCCAGGGTGCGATCTCCAGTCCGATCCTAGGCAAGGACCTGGATCGGGTTTGGCCGTTAATTTACGACGGACAGTCCGACTCGGCGTCGTTCGACAATGCGCTCGAACTGCTGACCATGAGTGGCTACTCGCTGGCCCACGCGATGATGATGCTGATTCCGGAAGCCTGGGAAAAGCATACGTTCATGGATCCCCACCGGCGTGCGTTCTACGAATACCACGCGGCCATGATGGAGCCGTGGGACGGTCCGGCTGCGGTGGCGTTTTCCGATGGCCGCCAGATCGGCGCAACGCTGGACCGCAATGGACTGCGTCCAGCGCGTTACCTGGTGACCAGCGACGACATGGTCGTGATGGCTTCCGAAACCGGCGTACTACCGATTCCGGAAGAGAGAATCATCAAGAAGTGGCGACTGCAGCCAGGCAAGATGTTCCTGATCGATCTCGAAGCCGGCCGCATCATCGACGACAAGGAACTCAAGGATACCCTCGCCAATTCCAAGCCGTATCGAGCCTGGATCGAACGCATCCGCATCAAGCTCGATGACCTGCCGATGCCGACGAAAATGGCCGAGCAAAGCAAGGTGCCATTGCTCGATCGCCAGCAAGCGTTCGGCTATACGCAGGAAGACTTGAAGTTCATTTTGAGCCCGATGGCGCAGCAGGGCGAGGAAGCGATCGGCTCAATGGGCAACGATTCGCCGCTTGCGGTGTTGTCGAACAAGGACAAGCCCCTCTACAACTATTTCAAGCAGTTGTTCGCGCAGGTTACCAATCCGCCGATCGACCCGATACGCGAAGATCTGGTGATGTCGCTGGTGTCCTTTATTGGGCCGAAACCCAATCTGCTGGGCATCGACGAGACCAATCCGCCGATGCGCCTGGAAGTGGGGCAGCCGGTGCTCGATTTCAATCAGATGGATACCATCCGCCACATTGATTACTACACCAGTGGCAAGTTCAAGTCGTTCGAGATCGACATCACCTATCCGGTTGCCTGGGGCAAGCAGGCGATCGAGGCCCGGTTGGCGAGTCTGTGCGCGCAAGCCGAAGACGCTGTGCGATCCGGGTACGGCATCCTGATCGTATCGGATCGCAAGATCGATTCCGGGCACGTGGCCATTCCTGCGTTGCTGGCATTGTCCGGGATACACCAGCATCTGGTAAGCAAGGGTCTGCGTACCAGTGCGGGTCTGGTGGTCGAGACGGGGTCGGCTCGTGAAGTGCACCACTTCGCGCTGCTCGCGGGTTATGGAGCGGAAGCGGTACATCCCTGCGTGGCGATGGAGTCCATTTTCCATGCGGACGAGTCCATTCCTGCGGAGTATCGCGGCGAGAAGGGCGTAAAGAACTACGTCAAGGCGATCGGCAAGGGATTGATGAAAGTGATGTCCAAAATGGGCATCTCCACCTATATGTCCTATACCGGCGCACAAATATTCGAAGCCGTCGGCCTTGCCCGGGGGATGGTCGACAAATATTTCACCGGGACGACGTCGAATGTCGAGGGTATCGGCGTTTTTCAGGTTGCCGAAGAGGCGATACGCCTGCACTTGGCGGCTTTCGGCGACGATCCGGTCCTGACCGGCGCACTGGATGCCGGTGGAGAATATGCTTTCCGGTTGCGTGGCGAAGAACACATGTGGACACCCGAAGCCATAGCCAAACTGCAGCATTCCACCCGAGCGAACAGTTTCCAAACGTTCAGGGACTATTCGAAAATCATCAACGACCAGTCGCAGCGGCATATGACGTTGCGCGGACTGTTCGAGTTCCGCATAGATCCCGCGAAGTCGATACCCATCGAAGAAGTCGAGTCCGCCAAGGAGATCGTAAGACGCTTCGCCACTGGCGCAATGTCTCTGGGATCGATTTCGACCGAAGCGCATACCACACTCGCCGTCGCCATGAACCGCATCGGCGGAAAATCCAATACCGGCGAGGGCGGCGAGGATCCACGCCGGTACGCCGCCGTCCACGCGGGTGAAACGCTGGCGAGCCGTCTGGGACGGGATCGGATCCAGCGCGATATCCCGTTGCTCGAGGGCGATTCCCTGCGCTCCAAGATCAAACAGGTCGCATCTGGCCGCTTCGGGGTGACCGCAGAGTATCTCAATAGCGCGGACCAGATCCAGATCAAGATGGCACAAGGCGCCAAGCCTGGTGAAGGCGGGCAATTGCCTGGGCACAAGGTTTCCGAATACATCGCGGAGTTGCGCTTCTCGGTTCCCGGAGTCGGCTTGATTTCTCCGCCACCGCATCACGATATCTATTCGATCGAAGATCTCGCGCAGTTGATTCATGACCTGAAGAACGCGAACCCCCGCGCTACCATCAGCGTCAAACTGGTTTCCGAGAATGGGGTGGGCACGGTTGCAGCCGGTGTGTCCAAGGCGAAAGCCGATCACGTGACCATAGCCGGCCATGATGGTGGCACGGGCGCGTCGCCATGGTCTTCGATCAAGCACGCCGGCACGCCGTGGGAGCTCGGTCTTGCCGAAACCCAGCAGACCCTGGTGCTGAACAAGTTGCGCGGCCGCATCGCCGTGCAAGTCGATGGACAGATGAAGACCGGCCGCGATGTGGCGATAGGCGCAATCCTCGGCGCCGACGAATTCGGTTTCGCCACCGCGCCGCTGGTGGTGAGCGGCTGCATCATGATGCGCAAGTGCCATCTGAATACCTGTCCGGTAGGTGTGGCCACCCAGGATCCCGAGCTGCGCAGGAAATTCAAAGGCCAACCCGAGCACGTCGTAAATTTCTTCTTTTTCATCGCCGAAGAGGTGCGCGAGATCATGGCCTCGCTCGGTATCCGCAAACTGGGCGAGTTGATCGGCCGCACCGATCTGCTCGACATGAGGAAGGGAATCGAGCACTGGAAGGCAAGAGGCCTGGACTTTTCCCGAATTTTTCAAATGCCTCACATGCCGCGCGAGGTGGCGATTTACAACTCGGAAAGGCAGGATCACGCCCTCGAAAAGGCGCTCGACCACCGCTTGATCGAACTGGCGCAGCCAGCCATTCAACGCGGCGAAAAAGTCACCATCGAGATGCCCATCCGCAATGTAAATCGCACAGTCGGCACCATGCTGTCTTCGGAAGTCGCGCGTAAATACGGCAACTCAGGTTTGGCGGAGGATACGATTCACGCCAGGTTTGCTGGCAGTGCGGGCCAGAGTTTTGGCGCATTTCTGGTGCAAGGCGTTACGCTCGATCTGATCGGCGAAGCCAACGACTACGTCGGTAAAGGGTTATCCGGGGGCCGCATTTCAGTACAGCCTTCGCCGAAGTTCCGTGGCAGCCCGATGGAAAACATCATCGTCGGTAACACGGTGATGTACGGCGCTATTGCCGGCGAAGCTTATTTTCGTGGCGTGGCCGGCGAGCGCTTCTGCGTTCGCAACTCGGGGGCTCAGGCGGTTGTGGAAGGCGTCGGAGATCACGGGTGCGAATACATGACCGGCGGCACTGTGGTCGTTCTGGGGATGACCGGGCGCAATTTCGCTGCGGGAATGTCGGGTGGAATTGCTTACGTACTGGACGAGGATGGCAGTTTCAGCAGCCGCTGCAACACATCGATGGTGCAGATGGAGCCCGTTTTCGCGGAAGCCGAGCAGGAAGCCAAAGTACCGCGCGACGTCTGGCACATGGGACAATCAGACGAGACTATTCTCAAGGGATTCATCGAACGGCACGCGCGCTTCTGCAACAGCGTGCGCGCCAGGGAAGTACTCGACCACTGGTCGACCTATCGGACCAAGTTCGTGAAGGTATTTCCAATGGAATATCGCCGCGCTTTGGGCGAAATGGCAGCCAAGCGGCGCAAGCTCGCAGCATAATCTTTCAACCGTCGCGACCTATGCCGGTGTGGTTGCGGCAGGCGGATCGTGTCTCCGCGAATGACGTGTTAGGAAACGGGAAGTATGGGCAAGATCACCGGCTTCATGGAATATCAGCGCCTCGCCGAGGCGGCGGAAGACAAGCGCGAGCGCGTAAAACACTATCGCGAATTTGTCCTCCATCTTTCCGATCAGGAAGCGAGCATCCAGGGAGCGCGCTGCATGGATTGCGGGATCCCGTTCTGCATGACGGGTTGCCCAGTCAATAACATCATTCCGGACTGGAACGACCTCGTTTACAAGCAGGACTGGCAGCGCGCGCTCGATGTTCTGCATTCGACCAACAACTTCCCCGAGTTCACCGGGCGGGTTTGTCCTGCGCCTTGCGAGGCAGCCTGTACGCTGAACATCAACAGCGATCCCGTCGGGATCAAATCCATTGAGCACGCGATTATCGACAAGGGCTGGGAGCAGGGATGGGTCGTACCGCAGCCGCCGAAGCGCAAGACCGGAAAGAAAGTCGCCGTAATCGGTTCCGGGCCGGCGGGGCTTGCCTGCGCGCAGCAGCTCGCGCGCGCGGGGCATACGGTCGCTTTGTTCGAAAAAAACGATCGCATCGGCGGCCTGCTGCGCTATGGCATTCCCGATTTCAAAATGGAAAAGCATCCGATCGATTTGCGCATGGAGCAAATGCGCGCCGAAGGTGTGGAATTCCGCACCAACCAGCATGTGGGGCAGAACGTGAGTGCCAAGGAAGTGCTGGCTGAATTCGATGCCGTGGCCCTGACCGGCGGTGCGGAACACCCGCGAGATCTTCCGGTTCCCGGCCGCAACCTCGACGGCGTGTATTTCGCGATGCAATTCTTGCCGCAGCAGAACAAGGTGGTGGCCGGTGACAAGGTTGCTAACCAGATCCTCGCGACCGGCAAGCACGTAGTCGTTATCGGCGGCGGCGATACCGGATCCGATTGCGTCGGCACGTCGAACCGTCAGAGTGCGGCTTCGGTCACGCAGTTTGAATTGCTGCCACAGCCTCCCGAGGAAGAGAACAAGCCATTGGTGTGGCCCAATTGGCCAATCAAGCTGCGCACGTCCTCGTCACACGAAGAGGGATGCGAACGCGACTGGGCGGTCGCCACCAAGGAATTCGTCGGCGAGGCCGGCAAGGTCAAGAAAATCAGGATCGTCAGGGTCGATTGGAAAGACGGGAAAATGAACGAGATGCCGGGTTCGGAAATGGAGATCAAAGCCGACCTGGTATTGCTGGCGATGGGTTTTCTCGGGCCGGTGCAGACCGGATTGATCGAACAGTTCGCCGTCGAAAAAGACGCGCGCAGCAACGTAAAAGCCAGCACCGAAGGACCGAAAGCGTATTACACATCGGTGCCAAAAGTATTTGCTGCCGGCGATATGCGCCGCGGCCAATCGCTGGTGGTCTGGGCAATTCGTGAGGGCCGGCAGTGCGCTCGTTCGGTTGACGAGTATCTGATGGGCCGCTCCGATCTGCCGCGCTGACCCGGCACACGATAGGCGACAAACGCTCGACTGGTAAATACGCTCGCCTGTCGCCGGCTTCCCGACCCCATTGCGATCCGACGTGTCCCGACCGAAGAACGATACTCTCCTGCGCGCGCTGCTCAACGAACCGACCCCGTATACGCCGGTCTGGATCATGCGGCAGGCGGGACGTTATCTGCCCGAATACAACCAGACCCGTGCTCGCGCCGGAAGTTTTCTCGATTTGTGCAAGAACCCCGATTTGGCCACAGAAGTCACGCTGCAACCGCTCGCCCGTTTTTCGCTCGATGCCGCCATTCTTTTTTCCGATATCCTGACCATTCCCGATGCGATGGGACTCGGTTTGTATTTCGCCGAAGGCGAGGGCCCGCGTTTCCATCATCCATTGCGTGACGATGGCGACATCCGCAAATTAAGCGCGCCAGATCCGGCAACGGAGTTGCGCTATGTGCTGGATGCCGTCGGCCAAATACGCAAGGCGCTGGACGGCGCGATCCCATTGCTCGGCTTCTCCGGCAGTCCGTTTACCCTTGCGTGTTACATGATCGATGGACGCTCCGGCACCGATTTTCACGAAACCAAAAAAATGCTTTACCAACGTCCCGCGCTATTGCATCAACTGCTTGAAATCAATGCGCACGCCGTAACCGACTATCTCAATGCCCAGATTGAAGCTGGTGTCCAGGCGGTGATGATTTTCGACACCTGGGGGGGGATGCTTGCAGGAGAGGCATTTCATGAATTTTCCCTGCGTTACATCGAGCGAGTATGTACGCAACTGAGGCGCGAACGGGAGGGCCAGAAGGTTCCCCGTGTCGTTTTCACCAAGGGCGGCGGGTTATGGCTCGAGAGCCTGGCGCAATGTGGCGCCGATGCGCTGGGGCTAGATTGGACCGTTGACATAGGCAAGGCACGCGCTCGCGTGGGCGATCGTGTCGCGCTGCAGGGTAACCTCGATCCGGCGGTCTTGTTGGCTTCGCCGGACGTCATCCATAGGGAGGCCGCCAGGATATTGGCGGGCTATGGATATGGGAATGGTCATGTGTTCAACCTCGGGCATGGCATTTCCCAGTACACCCCGCCCGAAAATGTGGCGGCGCTGGTGGACGCGGTACACTCCGAAAGCCCTCAATTTCACTGAGTGGCGGGAAGCAGACAGAGGCAAAAACCTGCGCCGCTTATGCACAATTTGGGTCTGCAAATTCTAAATCGCGGTCATCCTGAGCCATTTTTGGCGGAATAATTTTAAGCTGCTGAATATATGCCGTTAATTCGTGTTGACAGGCTCAATCCCGCGCCCGTTCTGGGTTTCAGACCGATTCCCCAGACAGCGGCGCGATGGTTTCATCAACAGAATTATCCACAGTCGTTTAGCGCGCAAAAAAAGGCCTTTTGTTAAAGCCAGTTAGGAGCGCCTGCTGGGCTCGGTATGTCATCCGGGTTGGCGCGCCACATAAATGGTGATCGCCCGAATTGCCCTCGATTGCCCGGTCGATTCCTTGTTCGACTACCGGTCGAATGGCCAGGAACCGCAGGTAGGGCAACTCGTTGTCGTTCCTTTTGGCAGACGCCGCCAGGTTGGATTGGTGCTTGATGTTACGAAGGCTTCGGAGATTTCCGATGACCGCCTTCGCGACATAGAAAGCATCCTGCCTGTCGAGCCTCTACCTGCCGATACCCTGTCCCTGATTCGCTTCTCTAGCGAGTATTACCAGTGTCCGATAGGACAAACGGCATTTGTCGCGCTACCCGCTGCATTGAGACGTGTTCGTTACGCCGGTCCTGCACCGCAATGGCAGTATGTGCTCACAAATCCTGGGATGGAGTTAACTCTGGACCAGTTTCCGGCGCGAGCCAGGATCAAACGCAAGTTGCTTGAAGCCCTGCGCACGAACACCGTGCTGCGCCGCCCCGATCTGGTTGCATTGTCTGCGCGAGCCGTGGACCTGGCGGAATCATGGGTGGAGCAGGGATGGGTGGAAAAGCGCGCCGAGATCGCACTGCGCGCCCGTTCCGGCTTCACGGCAACCGCGCAACACGAACTTACCGGCGAACAACGCGATGCTGTCGATTCGGTATCGACGGGAATAGGGACATATTCGCCCTGGCTGCTGGAAGGCATTACTGGCAGCGGGAAGACCGAAGTCTACTTCAGGCTGATTGAAAAGGTCGCCGCGCTCGGCTTGCAAACGTTGCTGATGGTTCCGGAAATCAATCTTACGCCCCAGCTCGAAGAGCGATTTCGCAAGCGCTTTCCCGAATTGCGGCTGGTCGGCTTGCACAGCAACCTTGCGGAAGGCGAGCGGTGCGCGAACTGGCTCGCCGCCCGCGCGGGGCATGCACAAGTCGTCATCGGAACCCGGTTGTCGATCTTCACGCCATTGCCCCAGCTCGGTCTGATCATTGTCGACGAAGAACAGGATGGATCATTCAAGCAACAGGATGGATTGCGTTATTCGGCGCGCGATCTCGCGATCTTCTGCGCGCGGCAGCGCGAAGTGCCAGTCGTGCTCGGCTCGGCGACGCCCTCGCTCGAAACCTATCACAATGTGCGCAGCAAGCGCTTCGGGCATCTGCACCTGAGCCGGCGTCCCGTCGCGATCAGGGCTTCGATCGGACTCATAGACATGCGCAGTGTGGCGAAGGCGCAGCCTATTGATGACCAGGCACTGCAAGAGATCGGCGAGCGTCAGACCCGTGGCGAACAAAGCCTGATATTCCTGAACCGGCGGGGTTTCGCCCCGACGCTGGTCTGCAATGCATGCGGCTGGATCGCAGGATGCACCCGTTGCAGCGCGCACCTCGTCTGGCATCTGCGTGACGCTGTTTTGCGTTGCCATTATTGCGGCCACGAGGAGCGAATGCCGCGCGCCTGCCCCTCATGCGGCAATCAGGATCTAAAGGGTGTGGGCCAAGGCACGCAGCGTCTCGAACAATTGTTAGTCGAACGCTTTCCCCAAGCACGCATCTTGCGGATCGACCGCGATAGCACCCGGCGCAAGCATGCCTGGCATGCCATGCAACACGATATCCAGCAGGACCGCGTCGATATCCTGGTTGGCACCCAGATGTTGGCCAAAGGGCACGACTTTCCCAAATTGACGCTTGTCGTTGTAGTCAATCCGGACAGTGCGCTGTTTTCCGCTGATTTTCGAGCCGGCGAAAGGCTGTTCCAGCAACTTACGCAGGTCTCCGGCCGGTCAGGTCGCGCCGAACGACCCGGCCAAGTGCTGGTGCAGACGCGGTTTCCGGATCATCCGATGTATCGGGCGTTGGTTCGCCAGGACTACCGGAGCTTTGCCGAAGAATTGCTCAATGAACGCAGGCTGGCGGGCTTTCCGCCCTACGTCTATCAGGCCCTGTTGCGCGCTGAATCACAAAAGGAATCGGCGCTGACGGAATTTCTGAAATACGCGGTATACGTCGGAGAGGAACGAAAGGCGGTCACGCTTTACGATCCGGTGCCGGCAGCGATCTCGAAGATTGCGGGCTATCATCGCGCCCATTTGCTTGCGCAATCCAGCTCTCGATCCGAGTTGCAGCGATTTCTGTCCGAGTGGCGTTCGCTGCTGGTTGAAAAAAATGCCAGACGCGTGCGCTGGTCCATCGATGTTGATCCGCTGGAACTGTGACGGCCGGGTGCAATCCAGCCGGTATAATCGCCGCTTTTATTCGATGCCGCGCGCGATGAGCAGGCCACCTCCCGCCGATCTGCGTTCTCACCTAAGCGATCTGCTGCATTCCGCCCTTCTGGCGGTCGCACCGGATGCCGCGATTCCCGTTGCGCTCGAGCGCCCCAAATCGTTGCAGCATGGCGACTACGCCTCGAGCCTGGCGATGCAACTCGCCAAGTCCATGAAGCGCAATCCGCGGGATATTGCGCACGCGCTGATCGCCGCACTACCTTCATCCCCGTATCTGCAAAAAGCCGAGGTTGCCGGCGCCGGATTCGTCAATTTGTACCTGAAGCCCGCAGCAAAACAGCGCGTGGTGCACGAGGTGCTGCACAACGAGCGCGCGTTCGGACGTGTCAACATCGGATACGGAAAAAAAGTCCAGGTCGAATTTGTGTCGGCTAATCCAACCGGCCCCCTGCACGTCGGACATGGACGAGGGGCCGCTTACGGCGCCAGTTTGTCGAACTTGCTCGAGGCGGCGGGATTCTCGGTGGCTCGCGAGTACTACGTAAACGACGCCGGCAGGCAGATGGATATTCTGGCGGTATCCGTATGGATGCGGTTGCTCGAATTAGCAGGCACGCCTCTTCCATTTCCGCCGAATGCCTACCAGGGAGATTATGTGCGCAGCATGGCGCGCCAAGTCCACAGCCAACAAGAACGCCGCTATGTGCGTTCTTCGGAAGCGGTGCTGCAGGGCACGCCATCGATGGAGGTGGACCCGGAAACGTATCTCGATGCGTTGATTGCAAACGCCAAGCGATTGCTCGGCCCGGACTACTCGAGCCTGCATGACTTCGTTCTGAATGAACAATTGGCCGATTGCCGCCGCGATTTGGAAGAGTTCGGGGTCAGATTCGACTCGTGGTTCTCGGAGAAATCACTATTCGATTCCGGTTTGGTCGCGCGAGCGATCGAACGGCTGGAAAAAAAAGGGCACCTGTTTGTCAAGGAAGGCGCAAAGTGGTTTCGCTCGACCGAGTTCGGAGATGAAAAGGACCGTGTGGTCCAGCGTGACAATGGCCAGTACACCTATTTCGCTTCCGATATTGCATATCATCTCAACAAGTTTGAACGCGGCTTCGACCGGGTAATAAACGTCTGGGGCGCCGACCACCACGGCTATATAGCGCGCGTGAAAGGCGCCATGCAAGCTCTCGGCCTGGACCCGGATCAGCTTACGATCGCGCTCGTGCAATTCGCGGTGCTCTATCGCCAGGGCAAAAAAGCGTCGATGTCCACTCGCGCCGGCGAATTTGTGACGTTGCGCGAACTGCGCAACGAAGTTGGTAATGACGCCGCGCGCTTTTTCTACGTGCTTCGAAAAAGCGACCAGCATCTGGATTTCGATCTCGACCTCGCGAAATCACAGAGCAATGACAACCCGGTGTATTACATCCAATATGCGCATGCGCGCGTGTGCTCGGTCATTGAACAATGGGGCGGAAATCCCCCGGAGTTGGTCAACGCCGACCTGACCCCGCTCGTTGAAGAGGCCGAACTGCGTATTATGCAGAAGCTGCTGGACTATCCAGAACAGATCGAAGGCGCCGCGCGCGAACTCGCGCCGCACCTGGTGGCTTTTTATCTCAAGGATCTCGCGGGTGAATTTCATAGCTACTACAACTCGACGCGTCTGCTGGTTGAAGACGTTCGGACCAAACTCGCGCGGGTTGCGCTGGCGGCGTCCGTTCGGCAGGTGCTGGGCAACGGCCTTGAGATACTCGGAGTCAGCGCTCCGAAGAGCATGTGAGGTAAACTTCGGTTATGAGTCGCGACTACAAGAACAGTGGAACCGCTTCAGCCGGTGGACGCGGCAATCCGATGTGGGTCGGCATTCTGATCGGGTTGCTGGTGGGCCTGTGCATCGCTCTCGGTGTCGCGCTCTACATAAACAAGGGCGCCATTTTTTTACAAAAACAAAAGGCTGCCGAGAAATCAGCTGCGGAGAAATCTGCAGAGAGGGTGCCGGACCAGCAAAAGGAAACCGCCGCAGCGGAGACAAGCAAGCCGGTTGCATCGGGAGAAAAACACGCCAGGAACAGCGACGCCAAACCCCGCTTCGATTTCTACAAAATCCTGCCGGGTACGGAAGAAGCCGTCACCGACAAGGAATTCAAGAGACCCTCGCCTGCCGTCGCCAAGGAAGTCTATTTCCTGCAGGTGGCGGCGTTCCAAAATCCATCCGACGCGGACAATCTCAAGGCGCGGCTGGCACTTGCCGGGATCGAGGCGCAGATCCAGACCGCCACGCTTCCGGACGGCCACGTATGGCACCGTGTGCGAGTCGGTCCGTTTTCAAATCGGGACGAGCTAAGCAAATCGCGCGTTGCCCTGAAGGAAAACAAGCTGGAAGCAAATCTGATCAAGGTGCGTGAATAGCGACACCGATCGACAACGTTACGGGAATTCTCATGAAACAACTACGCACCCTGGTGCTTGCCGCATTGACAATTTTTGGATTCGCACTTGCGTCGGCAGCCATAGCGAAGCCTGTTCTGGACAAGGAATACAAGCTGATCGATCCCGCGCAGCCGCAGCCGGCCACGGTGAAAGGCGTGGAGGTGCTGGAGTTTTTCAACTACGCCTGCCCGCATTGTTACGAATTCGAACCGAACCTGAAGGCGTGGCTGAAGAACAAGCCGAAGAACACGGACTTCCGTTACGTTCCCGCGGTTTTCAACGAACGCATGTTTCCGCTGGCCAAACTGTACTACGCGCTTGAAGAAATGGGTCTGCTGGAGAAACTGCACGAGAAGGTGTATTTCGCAATACATCAGCAACAGTTCAATCTGCTCGACCGGGCGGTTCTGTTGAAATGGATTGGCGAGCAGGGAGTCGACGTCAAGAAGTTCGAGGCCACTTTTGATTCCTTCAGCGTGAACAACAAAGCACAACGTGCCGCTCAAATGTCGCGCAACTACCACATTCCCGGGACGCCTTATCTGATTGTCGGCGGCCGGTATCTGACTGGCCCTTCGATGTCGGTCGGCGCCGATGGCACTGTCGATCATAACCGGCTCATGCAGATCCTGAATGAATTGATCGACATGAGCCAGAGCGGTTCGCGCTGACCCCGCTGCAGGCGGGATGAAGCAGTTACTCACCGTTGTGCGGGCGGTGGCACTGGCAACCGCCGCAATCTTGGGGGCCACGGTGACGGGCGACGCGATTGCGGAGCCGATCGAGGACGTGGACTACGTTGTCATCGCGCCCCATGCCAGCCTCGTGCCGGAAAAGATCGAGGTCATCGAGTTCTTCTACTACGGCTGCGACTCCTGCAAGCGGCTCGAGCCGCGGCTGCAGTTGTGGTTGAAGACGCTGGCACCCGATATTTTCTTCCGTCGCGTGCCGGCGCTGCGGCGCGCGTCCTGGGTGCCCCTCACCAAGGTCTACTACGCACTCGAACAACTTGGTGAAGTCGACAGATTGCACGCGCAGGTCTATCGGGCCGTCCACGACGAAGGCCTGAGCCTGGGCAGTTTCTCCGAACTTTCCGACTGGGCGACAAAAGTCTCTCTCGATCGCGCCAAGCTCGAGCAAGTTCTGGGTTCGGATTTGCTGAAAACGCAGGTACAGCGGGCACGGGATACGACCGTGGCTTACGGAATTCGCGCCACACCATCGTTCGTCGTTGATGGCAAATACATGACCAGCGGCAGCCTCGTGGGTACTCTGGAAGCGTTGTTGCCGACGGTCGATGCCCTTGTCGACAAGGCGCGAATGAGCCGCAATTCGAAATGACGAGATCCGATCTCAACGTCGTCATCACCGGCGCATCCAGCGGGATAGGCAGGGCACTGGCGCTGGAATACGCCGCCAACGGGGCGGTTCTGGGTTTGATAGCGCGCCGCGCTGATCTGCTCTCGCAACTCGCGGCCTCACTTCCGGTGCGCTCTTATACGTACGCCGTAAATGTTACGGATGCGCGCTCCTTGGCAGCGGCTGGCGCGGATTTCATCGCCCGCGCCGGATGTCCCGATATCGTGATCGCGAACGCGGGCGTGAGTGCCGGTACCCTTACTGGCGAGCCCGCGGACAACTTGGTGTTCGAGGAAGTGTTGGCGGTCAACGTGCTTGGAATGATGCTGACGTTCCAGCCATTCGTCGAAGCGATGAGAAGTCAGCGGCGAGGCGTTCTCGCGGGAATTGCCAGCATTGCGGGATTCCGCGGTTTGCCGGGCGCGTCCGCGTATTCAGCATCGAAGGCGGCCGCGATTTCATATCTGGAGAGTTTGCGCGTCGAGCTGCGCGGCAGTGGCGTATCGGTCGTGACGATTTGCCCGGGATACGTCGCCACACCTTTGACTGCCCACAATCCCTATCGAATGCCATTCCTGATGGACGCACCCGCAGCGGCCTCAAAAATTGTCCGGGCGATCTCCGCGCGCAAAAGGTTTTTCGTGTTGCCCTGGCAGATGGCGTTGATTGGATGGGCGTTGCGCCGCGTGCCGCGCCCGATGTATGACATGCTCTTCTCGCATGCGCCGCACAAACCCCGTCGGCCATCCTGAGGCGAGAGTCGTCAGGTCAGGCGGATTCCGAGAACGTTCTCGAGTTCGGCAATCGCGATCTCGGGCGTCTCCACCCTGATGGTGTGCATCCCCATTGCGCGCGCCGGCTTGAGGTTAGTCCCCAGATCGTCGAGATAAACCGCTTGCGGCGCGGTTATGCCGAGTTGCGCGCAAGTCAGTTCGAAAAAGCGCACTTCGGGCTTGCGCACGCCAACCTTGGAAGATTCGATGACGATGTCGAACAACTCCAGGATCGCCTTCGATTCGCGCGCGCGCCCGGAGTCGCGCTCAATGCCCCGCCCGGGACCCGCGCTGACATTGTTGGTGACGCAAGCATTGATGAAGCGACCTTTGCAGAGTTTGAGCGCGGTCACCATTTGTGGCCGGATTTCACCATAGAGAAGATCAATGACGTCAAGTCCGCGGACCTCGTGGCCGGCGGCTCGGGTTTCCGTCGCGAAGGCTTCGTCAAACTGCTGTGGAGACAATTCCGAGCGCTCGAAGCGGGCCCAGGCGTTGTGGTCGTGGTTGCGGGCATTGATCCCGCGCAGGAAGTCTTTTGGCAACCCGCGTTGCCCTTCAAACCGGCGAAAAGACAGAAACGGGCTTTCCGTCATCACGCCGCCGAAATCCCACAGCACGGCGCGTATCGCCGGATTGCGCATTACTTGTTCTTCGCCTTCTTGTACGCGTCCACAGCGCGCCGGAGTTCTTTGTATTCCTCGCATGGAATCGGCGAGCAGATTCTTTGCAGTTCAGCCAGATGCTGCTCGGCCTTGGGCAGGTTGTTCGTCAGGAGATAGGCCTCGCCAATATATTCGTGCGCGTGCTTGTTCGTCGGATCGAGTTTCAAGGCTTCGTTATATTGGGCGAAAGAGGCATCGAAACTTCCGGTCTTGCGATACGCGTAGCCCAGCAGATTGTGCGCGTCGGAATTGTTTGGCGTGGCTTGCACGACTTTCGAAAACAACTCTATGGCCTTTTTCCACTCCTGCGCTGCCAGTGCTTTCTTGCCCTCGAGGTAGTCCGGGTCGCGGCTCTCGTTGGATTCTTCCGCGCCAAGGTTGGCCATGGTCGCTGTGGGGGCGGTCAGGTTGAGAACGGCAAACGTTGCAAGAATTGCCAGTTGCCGAACTTTATGCATGTCTTCCTCCAATTCGCATAGGCCGGATGGACTGACGAAAACACCAGTTCATTCGACGGTGACGGATTTTGCCAGGTTGCGCGGCTTGTCGACGTCCGTGCCCTTGGTCAAGGCGGCGTGATACGCGAGCAACTGCAATGGAAGCGTGTGCAGGATAGGGCTCAAGTCGCCGGCGTGGGACGTCAGCCGGATGACGTGGACACCTTCGGCATCCTGCATGTGCGTGTCGGCGTCCGCGAATACATACAGTTCGCCACCGCGGGCACGCACTTCCTGCAGGTTGGATTTGAGTTTCTCCAGCAGAGCATCGTTCGGGGCAATGGCAATCACCGGCATTTCCTTGTCGACAAGCGCAAGCGGTCCATGCTTCAACTCGCCCGCCGGATAAGCTTCTGCGTGAATGTAGGAGATCTCCTTGAGCTTGAGCGCGCCCTCCATTGCGATCGGATAGTGCATGCCGCGCCCGAGAAACAGGGCGTGCCGCTTGTCGGCGAATCGCTTTGCCCATTTGGCAACCGCCGGTTCCAGCTCAAGCAACTGTTGCAAGGCAGCCGGCAAATGACGAAGGGCGTGCAGATGCTTTTGTTCGATGTCAACGGAAATCCGGCCGTGCACCTTGGCCAGGACCAACGTCAACAAGAACAAAGCAGCTAGCTGCGTGGTAAATGCCTTGGTGGATGCGACCCCGATCTCGGGGCCGGCCCGCGTGAGGAATTTCATGCTGGCGTGCCGTATCAAGGTGCTTTCCGCCACGTTGCATATGGCCAGCGTGTAATTCTGTCCAAGCGATTTGGCGAATTGCAGCGCGGCTATCGTGTCGGCTGTTTCTCCGGACTGCGAGATGGCGATGACCAGCGCATCGGGATTGGGAACGCTTTTTCGATAACGGAATTCACTGGCGATCTCGACTGCGCACGGAATGCCCGCAATGGACTCTATCCAATACCGCGCAACCAGTCCGGCGTGATAGCTAGTGCCGCATGCGAGCACGGTAACGGAATTGATCCGCTTCAATATGTGTTCCGCTTCGACCCCGAATAGTTGAGGGACGATGGACTGCGCGCCGATGACCATCTCCAGTGTGTTGGCCACTGCCCCAGGCTGCTCGAAAATTTCCTTCTGCATGTAATGCTGGTAGGGCCCGAGTTCTACCGCGTCGGCGGACAAGTTGCTTTCATGCACGGGCCGGGTCACTTTGTTGCCGGCGCTGTCGCAGATGTGCACGCCGTTCAGCCCGATTTCAGCCACATCGCCTTCTTCGAGGTAAACCATCTGCTTGGTGACCTGCAGCAGCGCAGAGGCATCCGAAGCCGCGAAATTTTCACCGTTGCCCAGGCCCAGCAACAGCGGCGCACCTTTGCGTGCAACCACCATGGTTTCCGGATTTTTCTCCGACAACACCGCGATGGCGTAGGCCCCGCGCAACTCCGTGACGGCTTGGCGCACGGCTGCGAAGAGACCGTCGTTGCGCTTCCAGTACAGGTGTACCAGATGTGCGACCACTTCCGTGTCCGTGTCGGAAACGAATTGGTAGCCGGCCGCCGCAAGCCGCGCTCGAATCTCTTCGTGGTTCTCGATGATCCCGTTGTGTACGACGGCGAGTCCATCGTCGCTGATATGCGGGTGGGCGTTGCGCTCGGAAGGTACCCCGTGCGTGGCCCACCGGGTGTGTGCAATGCCAAGATGGCCGTGAATCCGGGCCTGGTCGGCCATTTCGGCGAGCGAAGCGACCCGACCGACGCTGCGCAGGCGATGCATTCCGTCATTGACTACGGCGATACCCGCGGAATCGTAGCCGCGGTACTCGAGCTTGCGCAGGCCCTCGAGCAGGATGGGAACGATATTACGCTGAGCGACTGCACCAACGATTCCGCACATGTTCTAGAGTCTGCTAATCGAATGTTGATTGGGGTTTATTTGCTGCACGGTGCGCCTATCCCTGCTTTTTGACCGGTCGTTTCCACCCCGTCACCGTCACCTGCTTGGCACGGGACAATGTCAGGGAATCGGCGGGAGCGTCTTTGGTGATGGTACTGCCGGCACCGATCGTCGCACCGCGGCCGACCGTCACAGGTGCGACCAACTGCGTATCCGAACCGATGAAGGCGTCGTCTTCAATGATGGTGCGGTATTTGTTTGCCCCGTCGTAGTTGCACACGATGGTTCCTGCCCCGATGTTGACGCGGCTGCCGACTGTGGTGTCGCCTAGATAGCTCAAATGATTGGCTTTGGATTTATGGCCCAGTTCGGTTGCTTTGGTTTCGACGAAATTGCCGACATGCACTTCGTCGGCGAGCCGCGTACCCGGACGCATTCGGGCATAGGGACCAACCCTGCAATGGGCGCCGATTACGGCACCGTGCAGATGGGAGTACGGCGCTATCTCGCTGCCCACGCCAACGGCGACATCGCGCAACACGCAGCCTGCGCCTACCCTCACATCATCGGCCAGCCGGACCTCGCCCTCGAATATGCAATTGACATCGATGAAGACGTCTTTGCCGCAGTGGAGTTCACCCCGAACGTCGAAGCGCCAGGGATCGGCCAGAGTTACTCCACGCGCCATGTGCAGGCGTGCGTTCTGCAATTGATGAACGCGCTCCAGGTAGGCCAACTGGTCTTTGCTGTTCACTCCGAGAATCTCCCACTCGTCGGCGGCGTTGGCCGAAGTCACCGTGGTGTTCGACTCGATCGCCAGCGGCACTATATCGGTCAGGTAATACTCTTTTTGCGCATTACGGTTGGTCAGCCTGGACAGCCAATCGCGCAGTTTGTCGGTGGGCGCGCAGAGAATCCCGCTATTGATTTCGCGGATTTTTCTTTCGCGCGTGCTTGCGTCCCGTTCCTCGACTATACGGACAATGCGCCCGGCCGTATCGCGCACGATGCGGCCGTACCCAGCCGGGTCCCCCAGGGTTGCGGTGAGCAATCGCAAGCCAGGCTTGGAAAGGAGGTTTTCAAGCGTGGTCACGCGGGTAAGCGGCACGTCGCCGTATAAGACCAGAGTCGTGCCGCCGGATTGCAAATACGGCAGCGCCTGCTGGACTGCGTGACCGGTGCCAAGTTGCGGTTCCTGGCGCACGAAATCGACGCCTGCAGCATGGAACGCGGACGGCACCGCATCACCGCCGAAACCGTAAATGACAATGACGCGATCGGACCGCAATGCTGCGGCGCGCTCCAGTGCGTGACCGAGCATCGGCCTGCCGCCGAGAACATGCAAGACCTTGGGTAGTCTGGAGTGCATGCGCGTACCCTTGCCCGCGGCAAGGATTACGACGTTGAGCGGCGTTTTATTCATCGAATGACGCGAAGATGGCGCTGGAATTATGGCACAAGCCCCTGCTCCGTTGCGGGGTTCATCGGCACCACGCGTTCACCGGACAGGTTGGTCCGCATAGAGCCATTCCAGCAACGCATCCTGCACGGGTAGCGAGTTGCGAGCGCCCGGGTGGTTGACTATCAATACCACGGCAAGCAGATGGTCGCGCACATCGAGCATGTAACCCGCGATGGCGCGCGCGCCGTCGATATAGCCCGTTTTCATGTGCAACTTCCCGAGTATCGGCGAATTGCCGAAGCGCCTCTTGAGCGTGCCGTCGATTCCGCTCAGTGACAGTGAAGCCATATACTCGGGCATCAGCGGGCTGCGATAAGCCGCGATGAGCACCTGTGCGAGGTGACGGGAACTGATCCGGTCGGTCCGGGAAAGGCCTGCGCCGTTCTCCACGACAAGCTCGGGAAACGAAAACCCGCGCCGCTCGAGCCATTCGCGCAGCGCGTTACGCGATTTCTCCAGAGTCGCGGGAGGTTTGTCTCGCGCGCCCAGACTCAGAAATATCTGGCGCGCCATGACGTTGATACTGTACTTGTTGACGTCACGTATGAGCTCCGACAGGGGCGGGGATTGCCAGGTCGCAAACAGTTTGGCCGTAGCCGGAACGGGGGCGTCCTGCGCGCTGCCCGCCCACTCGCCCCCTACTTGTAGCCAGACTTGGCGGAACAATGTCTGCGCATACTCGTTTGCTGAGAGAAGGCTGAAGTAGCGGGACTTTTCGCCGCAACCGCGTGGAAAGATACCGGAAAAAGTCAGCGTATTGAGATTGAGCGCCGGTTTCTCGGGCCAAATGTCGCAGCTTCCCGGACCTAGTCGCAGGTTGTTGACCACCAGGGTCTGGGGCAAGACCGGTTCGGAAAATATGGCGACTGTCTGTGCCACCTCATCGGGCACGAACTGGAGCCGGAATGTCTTGTAGTTGATCAGCAACGCGTCCGCCCCGACGTTATACGGCCGCGAAGGATCGTTGTCGAACAGGGCGGGGTCGTGTTTCTCGATCGAAAAAAAGCTGCGATCAAGCAACAAGTCGCCCGCGATGTCCCGTAAACCGCGGTTGCGCAGATCGCGCAGAAACATCCAAAGAGACTCCAGATCGAATTTCGGATCGCCGTAGCCTTTCAATATCAGCTTGCCATTGAGCCGGTCACCGTCGAGGTTGCCATCCAGCCACGCTTCAGTCTTCCACGTATAAGCAGGTCCAAGCTGTTCGAGCGCGGCGAAGGTGGTGAGCAACTTCATGGCGGAGGCCGGATTGAGCGCCCGGTCCGCACCGATGGAAAGCACCTCACGGTCCGTGGTGAGATCATGCACGTAGACGCCGACATCGCTTTCGGGGATGCCGGCCTGCATAAGGGCTGCAGCCACGTTTGCGGGCAGATCGTTCGGACCGGCGACGCAAAGGCGCGCCGGCAGAGCAGCGAGCAGCAAGAAGAAGATTCGGACGACAACCGGCATCGGATCAGGAACGCACGGACGTTGCTTCAGTCCGTGACGTCCAGGATGGCGCAGATACCTGCGACGAGCATTTCCATCTGTTCTTCCTCCATGATATACGGGGGCATCAAATAGACGGTATTGCCCAGTGGCCGTAGCAGCAACCCACGGTCCAGCGCGTGGCCGTGAAACTTGCGAGCGAACTGAGGATCCGTCGTCTCGATTTCGAATGCCCAGATCATGCCTGTATTGCGAAATTGCCGCGTACGAGGATGGTCCGCAATCCTGGCGCATCGGGAAGTCAACTGCGCGGACCTGGCCAGATTTCCCGCGATCACGGCGTCATCTTCAAATATGTCGAGCACGGCGAGCGCGGCCCGACAGGCGAGCGCGTTGCCGCTATAGGAATGAGAGTGCAGAAAGCCTCGCGTCATTTCGTCGTCGTAGAAGACCCGGTAGACCTCATCGGTCGTCAGAGTGACGGACAATGGCAAGTAGCCACCGGTGATGCCTTTGGACAGGCAAACGAAATCAGGCCGAATCCCTGCCTGCTCGCAGGCCAGAAAGCTTCCAGTGCGGCCATAACCCACCGCGATCTCGTCGGCAATCAGATGGACTCCGTGGCGATCGCAAAGCGCCCGGGCTTCACGCAGGTAACGCGGGTGGTACATGGCCATGCCGCCCGCAGCCTGAACCAGAGGCTCGACGATCAGGGCTGCGGTGCGTTCATGTTGTTCGACAAGCACGGCCTCTAGTGCGCTTGCCGCGCGAATCGCAACCTGCTCGGAGCTTTCCCCGGGACGCGCATTGCGCCAGTCCGGCGAAGGCAGCTGCGTGGTCCGTTGCAACAACGCTGCATAGGTATCCCGGAACAGGGGAACATCGGTGACCGACAAGGCACCCACCGTTTCGCCGTGATAACCATTTTTCAGGCTGAGGAATGCCGTCTTTTGAGGCCTCCCAAAGTTCTTCCAGTAGTGGAAGCTCATCTTGAGGGCGATTTCGACTGCGGACGCTCCATCGCTGCCATAGAAGCTGTGGGACAG
>Ga0105245_10000061_pt1 | contig 118794 bp, 105 predicted proteins | sample KBSM54metaG_FD_81523 | JGI IMG/M metagenome (GOLD analysis project Ga0105245, IMG submission 81523) | Miscanthus rhizosphere microbial communities from Kellogg Biological Station, Michigan, USA - KBS M5-4 metaG | ecosystem: Host-associated > Plants > Roots > Rhizosphere > Soil | place... | reverse complement strand
TGTCGATGAAGTGATGAAGTTCGCCCGTCGGGGTGGCTGGCCTCGGCCTCGCGGCTAGCGCGCGTCGCTCGCGCCGGGCGCACCGCGCTGCGCCCCTGCACACCGCCGCCCCGCACACGCGCGCTCGCGCGAACGCTCGCTTTCTGCTGGGCGCCCGTCACGACCGGCGCGCGCCTGCCGCGTCGGCGCGAAGGCCAGCCACCCCGACGGGCTCCGGGAGCTCCCCGGGGGGAACCACTTCGAACACCAGTGCCCGGCGCGCGGCCTTGCGCCGAGCGCGACCGCGTCAAGACGAGTCCGGAAAGGAACACGCGCAATGACCGAGATCGAATCCAAGCTGCTCCAGTCCCTTCGCGCATCGAACCTTCGCGATCAGCATTCTGATCGCGCGAACGACCAACCCACGACCAGCACTCGCTCTCCGGCGAGCAAACCGCTCGGGCTACTCTACGGCGACCTCACCGATGCGATCATCGGTGCGGCGATTCAAGTCCATCGCTGGCTCGGCCCGGGACAACTCGAGTCTACGTACCAACGCGCACTCGCGAAGGAGCTCGCGTTCTGCGGCGTCCGCCATCGCGCGCAGGTTCCCGTCACGTCGTGGTACCGCGACGAGGCCGTCGGCGAGTTCTTCGCGGATTTCATCGTCGAGGACAAGGTCATCCTGGAGCTCAAGGTCGTGTCGCGGATCTTGCCGGTACATCGCGCACAGCTCGTGTCGTACCTACGCGCGACCGACTTGAGGCTCGGCTTGATCCTGAACTTCCAGGTCCCGATCCTCACCATGGGAATCAAACGCGTCTCGCCCTGACTTCAGGAAGGCTCAGGGTGCAGCGTTTTGCTGCAGGGGCAATCGATGGCTAACCATGTAGATTCAGGCGCATGGTTTCGGGCGGCGGGTCCCGCGAGGAAAAGACCCAAGAGCAGAGTCACGAGGCCTCGCAGGCGACCGCACCGGCCAATGCAGATGTCGCGTCTGGTGTAGGCACTGCTCGGCTGCGGATGTTGCTCATGGGCGGGCAGCCTCCTCCGGACGCTGTCGCGAAGTTGGTCGCCGAGTATCCGCGCGAGCGCACGTCGATCATGACGGTGTGCACGCAGACGCTCGGCAACGGTTTCGTGCAGCAGGTGATCAAAGCAGCTGCGCAGCAGCCGCAAGCTCAACCGTCGGCACAGCCGAAGCCTGCGGAGGCGGCTACTCCGACCGCGAACCACGACGAGTCGGCTGAAAAGATCAAGGATTCCGTCGCCGAGCTCAATGCGACGACCTATGCAGCGCTTCTGGTCGCCGCGAAGGATGACACCGACTCGAAGCAAGCGCGCTGGCAGTTCTTGAACGTCCTCGACCGCTGCGATGACCCGCTCACGCGTCACAAGATGGCAGAGAAGTTCGAGCACCTGACCGGCCAGTCGCTCGAATCGTTCATCAAGAACGCGAGCTGGGCTGGAAAACGTGACCAGGCGCAAGCGCTGCAGATGATCTCGTCGCAGCGCGACGCTGCCGACGCGAAGCTAGAAAAGCTTTCGCCTGCGCAGCGCAAGGAGCTGACGGCGAAAGCGAACGCATGGGCGGAACAGATCCTCCAGGTGACGCGCATCAAGGATGCAGACGACGACGATCAGGCGGTGAAGATCGCGCGCGTGCTCGGGCCGCGTACGCCCGAAGAGATCGAACTCATTCGCGCAGCGATCCGTCGCAACACGAATCAGGAGCACTCGATCTACGAGGAGCTCGACAAGTCGCTCTCACACGGTAACGAAGATGAAGCGGTCGCGGGTCTCAGTGGTGACCCGGTTCACGCCGCGATCATCGGCATCGCGAACGCGGGCTCCGACGCCGAGCGGATCAAGGAGCTGTTGAAGGGCCTAAATCCGACCCAGCTGCGCGAAGCCAATCAACGCAACATCATGTGGGGTCCCAGTTGGGCGGCCGCACACGTCGCGGAGGGACCAGATCACGAGGAGATCGTAAAGCTGGCGCAAGGCGACAAGGCCGGCGCAGAAGCGATCCACATCACGAACATGCTGAAGGAGCCGGCCGACGGCTACAAGCTCACGTACGACGCCGAGGCGATGCAGCGCCAACAGAAAACCATCGCGTTGCGCTCGACGGACAACGTCCTCGCCGAGCTCGAGAGCAAGAGCCCAGAGGAGATCGTCGCGGCGCGCGATACCTGGAACAAGCAGGCTGCTGCGAACGGAACGCCGAACTGGGACCAGATGATCGAAGAGCGCTTCGGCAAGGACAGCGTCGAAGCGCGGCGCGTCTTGGCGCTGACGCATGGCAAGCGCGCCGAAGACAAAGTGCTCGCACTGCGCGAGGGCATGCGTACGAACGATCAGAAGGAGATCGAGGGCGCACTCGAGAGTCCGGACCTCAAGAGCGCCGATCCGACGAAGCGAGCCAAGGCCGAGGCCGAGCGCGCGGAGATCGAAAAGACCGCACGTGAATACGATGGGCGCGATCAGCGGGTCACCGCGTTCATGACCGGTAAGGACGAAAGCAAGGTCCAAGAGCGCAGCGTCGACGACCAACTTGCGGCCCACTACAAGTCGTACGCCGAGACCGACCAGCACAGCTCGAACGGATTCGAGGAAATCCGCCACATGGCGAACCGCGAGCAGGAGCGAAAGGATCGCGAGCACGAAGCGCACGACCAGAACATCGCGAGCACCGAGCTGTCGCACGAAGGTCAGCTGAGCACTGCGACGCAGTACTACCGCGGCGATACAAAGGCGCGGGCGAAGCTGCTCGACAACGAGCAATCGAACAAGCAGCTCGGTACCGACGAGGCCGACTACGAGAAGAAGTATGGCAAGCCGATGCTCGGCAAGGGTGGCGACCGCGACGATATGAACGCCGAGGAGCTCAAGATCGACAACGTACGCAAGTACGGTGTCGCATCGGAACGCCGCGCGGAGACGGAGCTGCGCCTGCAGAAGGAGCTCGCCCAAACGCAGCACAGCGACCGCCTCGCGCAAGAGGAGGCGCGACGCCAGTTCCTCGGTGGCAACGCGGGCACCGAAGACCTCGTGCGCGAGCAAGTCGCAGTCGAAGACTCGATGCTGACGGAGGGCAAGGGTCCGTTCGGGATGGGGCGCGAGCTGAAGGAAGGCACGACCAAGGACGAGTTCCTGCAGGTCGATCAGAACCTGACGAAGTCTCTCGAGACGCAGCGCGAAGAGAAGATCCGGCTGAGCAATCACCTCGCGCACATCTTCTCGACGATCGCGAAGCTCGGCGCGCTGCTCACGATGCAGCCCGAGTTGTTCGTGTTGATCGACGTGTGCTCGGGCATGGCCGAGATGGCGATCAAGAAGTCGGTCGCTGGTGAAGCCTACGATCCCGCCGATGACGCGAAGCTGCTCGCGATCGATGCAGTCGTCGACATCGCGATGCTTGGTGCTGCGAAGCTGGCCGAGGCACGCAAGCTCGGGGCCCTTGGCAAGGATGCGGTCGTTGCGAGCGAAGAAGCCGGTGCGGTCGGCGATAAGGTCGCGACCAAGGCGATCGAGAATACGACCGAAGAAGGCGCAGAAAAGACCATCGTCGCAGAAGCGAAGAACGAGGCGGTGGAAGGTGGCGCGACGGAGGCCGGTGTCCCGCACGAGGCTGGATCGAGCGCGCCCGGAATGAAACCGGCCGCGGCGGCCGAGGTCGACGCGAATGCGGTGAAGGATGTCGAATCCGGAATGAAGGGCGCTAAGCCCGCGCCGCCGGTGATCGAGGATCCCAAGGAGCTCGCGGGCGAGATCGAAGGTGTGAAGTCGATCGAGAAGGGGCCCCACTGGGACCGCTTGTCAGAACAGGAGCGCGCCGCGCGCGACGCTGCGCCGGTGACAAAGGTCAAAGGTGTCACTCAGGACGGCACCTTTACGGTGCGCAGTCAGTACGAAGCGCGCACGTTTGAAGCCGCCGACGGAAAGGTCACCGAACTCTCGATCAATGTGCACATGCGACCCGGCGAAGCTATCAGCGATATCGAAGTCCAGAGGATGAAGACCCACGCACGGCAGGGCCTCGACAAGTTCTACAACTTCGACAAGGCCGGAGGTCGGCTACATACGTTGCCGGATGGAAGCAAGTTGCACGTACGCGTAGAGTTCGTCGAGAACCCGGCCGACGCGGATCTCGTAGTCGACATCAAGAACTCGTTCAACCCGATGAATCGACAGCGCTTGGAGACGAATCAAAACACCTGGCGTATGTATGACGCGGGCGACAATATGGCCGCGCACGAATTGTCGCATCAGCTCGGGCTTCTCGACGAATATGAAGATCTCAGGCGATCGCCTTTTCGCCGAACATACAAAGACAACAGCCTGCTAGCAGACTTCCACGCCGAAGGATCTGAGAAGGCGTCGATCAAGCCGCGCCATGTCGAGCAGCTTGGCAAGGACGTAGACGCTGCGCGGTCGCGAGCAACAATGCGGCCGACCGAACCGATGCCCTCCGTGCAGGCGCCACCAATCGACGAAGCCAAAGCGGCCGCAGAAACGCAACGGATCCCGATTCAAACCACGGAAGCTGAAGCCCAAGCGACGAAGGCAAGCGAAGTCGCGCCAGAGATGCCGCGCTACGGATCCGTGGAGATCGCGGATGCGAAGAACGCCGAGCTCGGTGAGCTAGATATTGTCGACCACGACGGACTTCCCACGGACCGCTTCATAGAGAAGAAGGACGGACGAGGCCTAAAGCATCCGAGAAACCAACTAACACCCGACGAATGGGCGCAAGACCAGATCCTCAACAAGACGACGACGCGGATACAAGCACTCGAGCACCCAGATGCGACTTCCCGTGTTGGCAACCTCGCCCCCGCAGGAACATCGTCGGTACCTGACATCCAACAACTTCGGTCGATCAAACAATTCGTTTTCCAGGTCGCCTCGACCGATCCCGACCTCAAGGCTGCCGTCGATAAAGCAGTTAAGGACCTAGAAGCGCTCTACGGTCCCAAGGGCTATAAGTTCTCGGCCGTGTTTGGAGTCACATTATGACGATTGATGCCGTCAGCTACGAATATGGAAGCGAAGGCAATCCGTACTTGGGTCGGATAGCTCTCCAGTGGTTCTCCGACGAGAGATTCATCGCGTCGTATCACCACCGCGCACTCAGGAGCGAATGGCATGGTCACTTGCGCCCGGGGAGCTTCTTGAAGGTCTATACGGCACTATTGGCTGCTGGGTTTCCCAATGTGCCGCCTCTTGGCGAGCTCGTTGCGGGCGAGAGTCCTTTGGAGCTGGGTTGGCTCGTTGATGGCACTTGGCATCGCGTTGAAGTGAAGGAAGAGTCGACGACGTTCTCGAATGTCATCACCATTGCCTCGACGATCTTGAGCGTGCTCGATCCGAACCTTGCTGGTATGCCTTCCGGCGAAACGACGCCGATCATCGAACAACATCTCGTCCAGGCCCCCGGATGAGTGTCGCCCTTCTAATCAAGCACCGAGACCGCGATACAGTGCTCGTTCCCATCGCGACCGAAGCAACATACCGTTCGGTTTGGCAGGCCGGCGCGACGGCACTCGAGCTCGACTGGGTCGAGGCCATGCAGAGTGGAATAAAGATCAGGCAAGACGATCTCCCGGAGATTCTGTTCGAGCTACGTATGCTGCGCGCCTGGTTCGAGGCGAGCAGTTACTCATCGCAGAGCGAGCGACTCGATCGTGTCGTGGATGCGCTGAAAGCTGTGAGTTTCGGTGCGGGTGAGACCGCATCGATCGGTTGAGTCAATGGTGATCGAAGCAATCAGCTATTGCCGTGGGACTTCGCAGGATCCGAATCGTGGGCGGATTGCGCTACAGCTCTTCAACGATGAACGATTTGTCGTGTCCTACCGCCATCATGAGGTGGTGAAGATCTGGGGAGGCCGAGTTGCACCGGGAACGTTCACGAGAGCGTTCGAAGCGCTCTCCGCCGCTGGATTCCCTGAAGTCCCACGGGTTCCAATACCGGTTCCAGACGAGAGCCCCATCGAGCTTGGGTGGTTGCGAGATAAGTGGTGGCAGCGTTCCGAGACACTCGATCGCGACCAGCTCGCAAGTTTCATCATCGTGACGTCGACGATCCTCTCGGAACTCGACTCGGATTTCGCACGGATGCCTGCGGGCGAGACGACACCTGTGATTGAGCAACGTCGGTTCGACCCAGGTTAGTCGGTCGTCCCGTTTACCCGAGTACGTGCGGGGACAGGCGCACGCCACGGCTGACGACGTCGGGCATTTTCTCCGGATCGACGTCGCAAGCGCACGCATATAGCCCACATGGAGTTGGCATGACGATCGAGTCGATCACGAGCGCACACGGAAGCACGACGGGCCTCTATGGCGGTCGCACCTCGCTGCAGCTCTTCCACGACGAGCGCTTCATCGCGTCGTATCAGCATCACGAGATCGCCAAACAATGGATCGGAACCCTCCGTCCCGGCACCTTTGCGAGAACGTGCGACGCACTCGCGAGTACGGGGTTTCCGCAACTGCCACCCCTTCCTGGGCTTTCTCCGGGAGACTATCCGTCTGAGTTCGGCTGGCTGCGCGATGGCAGATGGGAGCGCGGAAAGTCGAGCGACCGATCGAAGTTCACGAGCATCGCGATCATCTCGTCGTCGATCCTGTCGGTGCTGGACTCCAATCTGGCACGCATGCCGCCCGGCGAAATCACTCCGATCGTCGAGCACCACCGCGTCGACGGCGGCCCAGACCGAGTGATCGACCGGATCACATTCGACACTCAGCACCTCCACACCGGTCGACTCGAGCTCCAACTACAGGTCGACGACACGTTCTTCGCGTCGCATGACTTTCGTAGGGTGAGGCGTGAATGGCGTGGTCACCTACTCGCAGGAACGTTCGTTGGAGCCCGCGACGGACTGGCGAACGCCGGGTTCCCGAACGCGCCTCCCCTGGGCCACCTCGTGCCCGACGAATCGTTGTCGACGATTCGATGGCGCTGCGACGGGATGTTCCAACGTGCCTTGGTCAAGAACGCGTCGTCGGTGTTCTCGGACTTCATCACGATCACGTCCACGATCCTGACCGTTCTGGATCATGCCCTGGCGCGAATGCCGCCCGGTTTCACAACGCCGGTAGTTGAACATCAACTTGTCTAGTACTGCCGATCGTCGCGCACACTCAGCGCGGCGTTCAGGCCCTAGAGCACGACCCGGCGGATCTCGCGCCACACGACCGGGGTGTTGAAGTTGATCAACAGTCCGAGCCGCATGCGAGTCGCACGCAGATACGACAGCACCTGCATGCGATGAACAGGCAGAAGCTTCGCGACCGACTTGAGCTCGAGGATCACGCGCTTCTCGACGACGATATCGGCGAAGAACTCGCCGACCGGATCGCCCTTGTAGTGCGCAGTGATCGGCACCTGACATTCGTGCGCGATGCCCTGATAGCCGAGCTCCTTCGCGAGCGCGCGCTCGTACACCGATTCGGGCTGGCCGGGGCCGAGGTGCTTGTGCACCTGGATCACCGCGCCTCCGATCGCGTACGACAGCTCCTTGTACATGATGCCACTGCCGGCGCCCGGCTTGAGATTCGCGGTGACGTTACGGAGCGACTGTTGAAGCTTGAATTCGATCTCGTTCATGACTGTTCCTTTCCGGACTCGCCTTGACGCGGTCGCGCTCGGCGCAAGGCCACGCGCTGAGCACTGGTGTTCGAAGTGGTTCTCCCCGGGGAGCTCCCGGAGCCCGTCGGGTGGCTGGCCATCGCGCCGACGCGGCGGGCGCGCGCCGGTCGTGACGGGCGCCCGGCAGAACGTGAGCGTTCGCGCGAGCGCGCGTGTGCGGGGCGGCCGCATGCAGGGGCGCAGCGCAGTGCGCCCGGCGCGAGCGACGCGCGCTAGCCGCGAGGCCGAGGCCAGCCACCCCGACGGGCGAACTTCATCACTTCGTCAATAAGGGTACCGGCGTGACGTGCGGCCCGCGTCGCGAGCGGCGAAGCCGCCCTTTCCGCTTTCCGCCTTCGTCCCTAGATCGGCCTTCGTGCAGATCTTCGTGAATACGCTACTCGCGTGTTCCACGGATTCTTGGATATGAACTTCGCCGTCCACGTCGATACCTCATCGACAGCAAAACCGGCGTGACGCGCGGCCCGCGCCCCGAGCGGCGAAGCCGCCCTTTCCGCTTTCCGCCTTCGTCCCTAGATCGGCCTTCGTGCAGATCTTCGTGAGAACCCTACTCGGCGTCCCACGGATTCTCCGACGTGGGCTTCGCGAGCTTCTCGATGAACACGTGGCTCAGCTTGTCCACCGCGACCGAGCTCCCATCCGCCATCACGAGCGCGACGTCGATATCGACGCCCTTCTCCAGCAACTGCGGCTCGTAGTTCCGAGCACAACCGAGCTCGCCGATCCGGATCTGGTGCTTCGCATCGACGGGCACGTCGAGCTCGGTCCAGCTCGCCTTCGCGTCGCGCCGCAGCTTGACGTGCGCGCGCATCGCCGGGACGTCGACGTTCAGCGCGAGCCCATCGAACACCTCGCGCACGGTCGAGTGTGGCAGCTTCGAGTGAAACCGCGAGCTCGTCGCGTGCGCGACCTTGGGATACGTCACCGCCTTGATCGTGTAATGACCGGCCGGAAGCCCGCTGCCTTTCCACTCGAGCGTCAGCGCACCCTTCGCATCGGAGTCGACCTCGACGAGAACCAACGTGTTCGGCGAGCTCGCGATCGTGCCGACCTTCGTCTTCACCGGCTTCCCGTCGATCTTCGCGATCAGATCGCCCGGGGCCGAGCCACCGCCACGGCCCGTGATCCAGTAGACGACCTTCGGATGCGGCGCGAGCTCTGCTCCATCCGAGGACCAGCCGGAGTCGCCGCCGCAGGCGGAGATCGCGCCGGCATCGTGGAACATCAACGCGACGAGGACCGCGGCGAGAGCGAGCTTCATGCTCCGAGCATAACGCGCCGCCGGAACCGAAAATTCACGACAGCTTCGCGACCATCGCCTGGAACCGCGGATCGTCGCGCAGGAAGTCGAAGTCGGGATCGTGCTCGACCCAGTTGCGGGCGCCCATCCCGAGCTCGAACGTCTTCGCGAGCCAGTCGAGCGCTTGCTCCTTCATCTGGAGCCCGGCGTACGTGCAGGCGATGTTGTACCAGACGCTCGGATCGTCGGGCGCCGCGGCGGCAGCACGCACGACCCAGCCGAGCGCACGCTCTCGCTCGGCGGGGCCATCGTGGACGATCTCGGCGGCACCGAGCGCGAGAGCGCGCGCGTCGTCGGGCCACAGCGCGAGTTGACGCTCGACGCGCTCGACACCTTCGAGCCGCGCGAGGTGGCCTTCGTCGAGCCGACCGAGCCGGCGCAGCGATTGGGCGAGCAGGAGCGGCGTCTGGTAGTCCTCGACGCGGAGCTCCGAGGCGCGCCGGAACATTCGCGCGGAACCCTCGATATCGCCCATCTCGAAGAACAGCCGGCCGTAGAGGTGGTGGGTGTCGAAGTCGTTCGGGCTGATCCGGAGCGCCTCGTCGAACTCGCGAAGCGCCTCGTCGTAGCGATGAAACATCTTGAGGACCTGGGCACGCGCGACATGCGACGTCGTCGCGTTCGGCGCGAGCTCGAGCGCGCGGAGGCTCGCGCGATCGGCGGCGGCACGTGCATCTTCACCGCCGTACGACCATTCGAAGTAGCGGACGTGGAGCTCGGCGAGACCGGCGTACGCGGGCGCGTAGCCCGGATCGGTCGCGATCGCACTCTCGAACAGCTCGACCGCCGTGTGGTACGCGCTCGGGCTCATGTAGAGGAGCAGCTGGCGCGCGCGCAGGTAATCGCTGTACGCCTCGACCGCCGTGCCCGGCCGGCGCATCGCCTGCTTGTCGCTATTCGAGAGCAGGCCGCGCAGCGTCGTCGCGACGCGCGTCGCGATCTCGTCCTGGATCGCGAACACGTCGTCCAGCGTGCCGTCGAAGCGATGCGTCCAGCGTTGATAGCCCGTGGCGACATCGACGAGCCGGACGGTGACGCGCAGGCGGTTTCCGGCGACGCGGACGCCGCCTTCGAGGATCGTCTCGACGCCGAGGCGCTTGCCGATCTCGCGGGCATCGGCCGTGGTCGACTTGAACCAGAACGACGAGATCCGCGCGGCGACGCGCAGCCCTTCGATGTTACCGAGCGCGTCGATCAGCTCGTCGGCGATGCCGTCGCAGAGGTAGCCCTGATCGCGATCGGGGCTCATGTCGAGGAACGACAGCACCGCGATCGACGACGCGGGCGCGGCGGGCGGCGGCGCGCCGCGGTCGAGCGTCACCGTGGTGGGCGGCGGAAACTGGGTGTCGTCGAGCGCCACCGCGGCGGTCTCGGCTGGAGTCCCCAGGCCGACGAGCGCGGCGTGCGCGGCACGGCCATCGGCGGGACGCCGCAGCGGATCCTTCGACAGCATCCGCGCGACGAGCGCGTCGAGGTCTGCCGAGATTCCGGGCACGAGCGCCGCGAGCCTTGGCGCGGGCTCGCCGATGATCCGCGCGATCACCTGCTCGACGCCGTCGCCTTCGAAGGGCGGCCTCCCGGCGATGCAGTGGAACAACAGCGCGCCGAGGCCGTAGACGTCGACGCGGACGTCGAGATCGCGATCGCCGCGCGCCTGCTCGGGCGCCATGTAGCTCGGCGTGCCGAGCACGGTGCCGGTTGCAGTCAGCGAGGCCGCACCGGCGTGACGCGCGAGCCCGAAGTCGATCAGACGGACCTGATCGAGGTCTCGGGCTACGAGGAACACGTTCGACGGTTTGACGTCGCGATGGATGACGCCCTTCTCGTGCGCCGCGGAGAGTGCACCCGCGATCTGACGCGCGACGCAGATCGCGTCGACGAGCTCGAGCCGCGCGGTCTTCAGCCGGGCGCCGAGGTCCTCGCCGTCGAGCCACTCCATCACGAGGTACGGCTCGTCCTCGAACATCCCGTGGTGCAGGTAGCCGACGATCGCCGGATGGCGCAGCCCGGCGAGCATCGCCGCCTCGCGCGTGAACCGCGCGTCGTCGCCCTCGGTCGCCCGCACCGTCTTGATCGCGACAGGTTGTCCCGTCGCGCGATCCACGCCGCGATAGACGATGCCCGCCCCGCCCTTGCCGGCGACGCGCTCGATCTCGAACCGGCCGTCGAGGACGAGCCCTGGCTTCACGCGACGAGGATACAGCAGCGCGTGACGCGGAACAGGTGATAGGGTCCGCCCGTGAAGCATCCACGGATTTCGATCGCGGCCCTGTTGTTCGCCGCTGCGTGCGGCAGCAAGGCTCCTTCACCCACCCAGCCGGCTCCCGTCGCCGAGACGCCCGCACCGGCTCCCGCTCCAGCGCCCGCGCCGGCCCCGGCACCGCCGCCGGCACCGCACGCGAATCCGCTGCTCGCGACGAGCCCGCTGTACGAGCACGCGATTCCGTTCGACCAGATCCGCGAGACCGACTACATGCCCGCGTTCGTCGAGGCGATGCGCGTGCACGATCAGGAGCTCAAGGCGATCGCCGATCAGGCCGACGCGGCGACGTTCGACAACACGATCGTCGCGATGGAGCGTGCCGGCGTGATGCTCCGCCGCGTCGGGTACGTGTTCGGCAACATGCAGCAGGTGATGACCGATCCGGCGATGGACAAGATCCAGGCCGACACCGCGCCGATGCTCGCGAAGCACTTCGACGACATGCACCTCGACCCGAAGCTGTTCGCGCGGGTCCACACGCTGTATCAGAACCGCGCGAAGCTGAAGCTCGACCCGGTCGACCAGCGCTTGCTCGAGCGCTATCACCTCGACTTCGTCCGCGCGGGTGCGCAGCTGAATGCCGCCGACCAGACGGCGCTGCGCGCGCTCAACGAGGAGATCACCAAGCTCGAGACCGCGTACGAGCAGAACCAGCTGAAGGAGATGAACGCTGGCGCGGTCATCGTCGACGACGTCAAGGACCTCGCCGGGATGTCGGATGCCGACATCGCGACCGCAGCGGCCGCGGCGACGGCGCACAAGCAGCCCGGCAAGTGGATGATCCCGCTGGTCAACACGACGGGCCAGCCGTCGATCACGTCGCTGTCGAACCGCGCGCTGCGCGAGAAGATCTATCGCGCCTCTGTCGCGCGCGGCCATCACGGCGGCGACTACGACGAGACCAAGCTGATCCCGCGCCTCGCTCAGCTGCGCGCGCAGAAGGGCAAGCTGCTCGGGTTCAAGACCTGGGCGGACTACGTGCTCGACGATCAGATGGCGAAGACGCCGCAGGCCGCGATGAAGCTGCTCAACCAGATGGTCGGCCCGACCGTCGCGCACGCGAAGGCCGAGGCGGCCGAGCTCCAGAAGGTCATCGACGGCGAGAAGGGCGGCTTCAAGCTCGAGCCGTGGGACTGGGCGTACTACTCCGAGAAGGTTCGGACCGCGAAGTACGCGCTCGACGACGCGCAGATTCGCCCGTACTTCGAGCTCGATCACGTGCTCCAGGACGGCGTGTTCTTCGCCGCGCACCAGATGTACGGCGTGACGTTCAAGGAGCGGAAGGATCTGCCGGTCTATCTGCCCGAGGTTCGCGTCTACGAGATGTTCGACGCCGACGGCAGCAGCATCGGCCTCGTCTACACCGACATGTTCGCGCGCGAGACCAAGCACGGCGGCGCGTGGATGAACAGCTACAACGATCAGACGTTCCTGCTCGACGAGAAGCCGGTCGTCGCGATCCACCTCAACATCCCGAAGCCGCCCGCGGGCAAGCCGGCGCTGTTGACGTTCGACGAGACGACCACGGCGTTCCACGAGTTCGGCCACGCGCTCCACGGCCTGTTCTCGAAGGTGAAGTACCCGTACATGTCGGGCACGAACACGCCGCGCGACTTCGTCGAGTTCCCGTCGCAGTTCAACGAAAACTGGGCGCTCGAGCCGACGGTGTTCGCGAACTACGCGAAGCACTTCGAGACCGGTAAGCCGATGCCGGCCGAGCTCGTCGAGAAGATCAAGAAGGCGCGCACGTTCAACCAGGGCTTCGGCACGCTCGAGACGCTCGAGGCGCAGCTACTCGACCTCGAGTGGCACGCGCTGCCGGCAACCGCGCCGCTGCAGGATACGGAGAAGTTCGAGCAGGCCGCGCTGACCAAGCACGGCGTCGCGTTCGCGCCGGTGCCGCCGCGCTATCACACGACGTACTTCTCGCATATCTGGGGCGGTGGCTACGATGCCGGCTACTACGCGTACGCGTGGACCGCGGTGCTCGCCGCGGATAGCGCCGCGTGGTTCGCCGAGCACGGCGGCATGACCGCCGCGAACGGCAAGAAGTACCGCGACGGCATCCTGTCGAAGGGCGCGACGAAGGACGCGCACCAGCTCTACCTCGACTTCCGTGGCCGCGAGCCGAGCGCGAAGGCGCTGCTCGTCCAGCGCGGCCTGCAGTAGCCATGCGGTTCGCGCTCGATGCACTCAAGACCGGCGTGCCGTTTGGCGCCGCGATGGGCCTGTTCTTCGCGGCGCAGCACGGCGCGAGTCGCGGATTGGTCTCGGGAGTCGGGGCCGGTGCGGTGTTCGGCTGCGCGATGGCCGCGGTCATGAAGTGGCAGCACGCCCGCGCCGCTACCGTGATCGCGCCGTATGAAGCCGAAGGGATCCTGCACCACGGTCCGGCGAACTACATGGCCGGGACCGCGATCGGTGGCTGGCTCGTCGCGACGAAGCAACGCCTCGTGTTCGAGCCGCACAAGCTGAACATCGGCGGCAAGCGGATCGAGCTCGCGACCGACGACATCGCCGGCGCGCGTCGCGGCGATGGTGTGTTGCGCAACAAGATCGCGATCGCCACGCGCGGCGGCCAGACGCTGCAGTTCGTCGTCCGCGATCGCGATGCGTGGTTCGCGGCGTTGCCCGGCGTGAAAGCGCCGTAAGTCATTTGCGCCAGCGCGGCGAGCCGGCGCTTGCCAGCTTGAACGCCTCGTACACAGGGGCAGACTACGACTCGGTTAGCCGCAGAAATAGGTTGATATCGCAGTCGGGAAGTCTTGCCGATAACCAGTCGATGTTCTCTTTGGTGATCGAGTGATCGATGTACAAGGATCGCAAGGACGGAACCTTCGCCAAAGGCCGCAGGTCTCGCACCGCCGACTCGCGCAAGTCGAGTGACACGAGCGGCAAATGCATTAGGGGACGTAAATCTTCAACTTTCGTATGCTGGAGCATCAAACGTGTTAGCTTTGTCATTCCTCGTAAAGAACCGATGCTGGTGACATTGGTGCGCGACAGATCGAGAATCATGAGGCCTGAGCAACTGGCAAGAGGCGCAAGATCCAGAATGCTAGTACGTGCCGCGGAGAGATGCCGTAGGCGTTCAAAACCCGACACCGGGCCAAGATCCGATATTCGGGTGTTCGCAATTTCCAACACCTCCAACTCGCGGCTCTTGGCCAATGCTGTCAGGGCGGTGACGTTGCTAAGGCCTAGATTCACGCGTCGCAACCCAGCAAAACTACTAAGTACCGAGATGTCACTAACAGCGGTTTTGGACGCACGAAAGTCTTCGATCTCTACAGACCTTGATATTGGTCGCAAATCAGAAATCTTGGTGCTGCTAATGTTGAGACTGCGGAGGTTGCCTAGACCAGAGACGCCGTCCAGCGTCTCCACGTCTGTTCCTTGGATGTCCAAATAGGTTAATGACGTCAGTGTGGATATAGGGTCGAGATCCCGCACACGCGTCTTTTGGATATCGAGGTGCCTCAATTCGCGCAACTGGTGCAGGGGGCTAAGATCTTTGATCAGAGATCCATCGATATCGATCCACTTAAGATCGGTCAGTCTTGATATTGGAGCCAGAGATTCTACACGTGTTCCCGCGATGTTGAGGTGCTGGAGGCAGTGCAACGATCTAAGATATTCGAGATCAGCAACGAGAGTTCCTCGAATGTCCAACATTTCGACCTCAGTGAGATTTCGCAGCACTGAAAGGTCGGAGACTCGAGTTCCTGCCAAATCCAAATACCTCAGATCCGTGAGTGCAGAAATGCCCTCCAGTCTGGAAACATTAGTATTGGACATCGAGACATTCATCGTGTTGACGAAAGGCCAAGGCACTGCCTCACGATCAAACAACTCAGATATCGCGAGCATCCATTCGGCATTGAGCTGTGAGGAGCCTGAAGGCAGTCGCTTGATTGAACTGACGATGGAACGTGCCTTCGCTCCGCCAATTCGCCTGATTAGCCGGAGACATCGTACAGCCATAGGGCACGTCTGAACGCTCCACCATTGGGGGTTGCTCAAATTGGCAGCACTGTACTGGAGAATTCTCGAACCAATCTGAGCGAGTGCCTCTGCTTCACCCATTGTGGTCGGTGGCAGGAAGTCCTCGGCAATCTTGTCAATCTCAGCAGAGATTTCAGGGTCCAGACGTTTTGCCGCTGAGCGGCATCTTACAAGGAAGAAGTCGGCGGCCTTGGAGTGTTTCAGATTGTCCTTGGCAGTCTTTGACCGTGCCTTCGGCTTTTCAGTTGTTACTCGAATTGTCTGTCTTCGTCCTTGGGCGAGAAGCGTGACTAGCGGGGTGTTGAAGCTTTCTCCAGCGAGGGCGAGCGCAAAGAGCACAACGGGTTGCCAAGCACTATCCTCTGCGTGCCGTGCAAGCGCTCTCCAATCAGACGCTTCAACGAACGCACACGCCGCAAGATACTCCTTCAGGAGATTGTGTAAGAAATCAATCCTGTCATCACCAGCGGGTCGCAATAGCCCGCTTCGTTCTACCAAGCCCTGGCAGACTTCATCTGTCTCGTCTGAAGAACGTCCCGGCGTTGCTGCAAGCGCTTTGGCGATGAGCTTCCGCGCCTCGTCTTTGAGAATTGTGGATGTTCCGTGATTGACCATCGTACGTGCAAGATCGGAGAGCAGCGCCTTGCGTTGAGAATAGTGGAGTTCGATCCACGTCTCAAAGAAGTGCGCAGTATGAAGACCTGGGGTCTCACGTTCTCGGCGATGTAACAGCATCTGACACAGGGACTCGCAAAGCTCTGGCTGAGTCTCAGGAAGATTTTCGCGCCTTTCACGATAGAGCGCGCAAATCATTGCGCACAGTAGCGGGTTAGTTGCAAGCGCTGCCATCTCTGGATGCTCAACTAGTTCAAGCTTCAAGTGCTCAGCTGTCTGACCTAGGTCCTCTCCCAATCTTGGTCGACTTCGGAGCTCTAGGGCGGCCGACTTGTACCAGCGCGAAATGAATTCCTCCCGATCATTTCGGCTCATCGGTTCAACACGCGCGTCCACAAAGCCGAGCCGATTGAGCCAGCCGGGATCAACCGCACCCGGGCGTGTGGTGACGATATATGTGCACGCGGGGTAAGCCGTAACCAACGCAGAGATGTCGTCGGCAAGCTGTCTCCGCCGATCATGGTGTACTTCATCGACGCCATCGAGAAGGACGAGAGCGCACCCCGAATCCAGAACATCTACCATCCAGTTGGCGGGAGCCGTTGGGAGATGCTTCGCCAAGAATCTTGGAAGTTCGTCGGTAGCTGGGAGACGTCCGTCAGGGCAATCGCGTAGTCGAATTAGTAGCGGAACGCTCTGACGCCATCCTGACTCATCCGCGATGCTCTGTAGCGTCTTGCGGTCTATGTCTTTGTCAAACGATATCGACAGCATCGCCTGAGCCGCCTCGATTGCGCACCATCTTAGAAGTGTTGTCTTCCCGGCGCCAGCCGGGCCATTGACGACCAACCTGGCGTTAAAACGCGGCAACTCCTTCAACACCTTCTCAAGCGATGCGCTGGTTTGCAGTTCCTCTTCGGCTTCGTCATTCGCGTTAGATGCAACGGCCGATGGAAACGTGGGGGAACTTGTTGGAGAGCTTAGGTTGAGCGATACGTAGGCCACAGAAAGTTTGTGCCGTTGAAGCTCAATCGGGATGTCACATCCAAATAGTTCTAGAACATCGTAATTGTCGATGATGTTCTGACAGAACCGTTGGGTGTAATGAGTTTCGGCGCTTTGCCCCTTCCCAACCGACGACGCCGCCGTACTTGACTGCGTTCTCGCAAATGTCGGAGGGGGCGTCCGCTTTACTGCTACGTCGGTTAGAGGCACTAACCCATCGACCGTTAAGCCAGCGATGTTCCGAATCACCCATCCTCGGCCGGTGCTATCCCAATGCCTGAAGGCAACTTTGCCTTCGCCTTTGTCAAGATCAATAGTCCCATAGTTGTATCCGTTCGGCATCCAACTGCATTCGTAACAAGCACCTGCAGAGAGCATAATGTGACCGTCTCGGTCGGTCTCGAGCCATTCAGTGTGTTCATGGCCATGGAGAACAAGTGAGAAACTCTTTCTAAGGTGTCTGCCTACGTGGGGATCCTCGAGAGGAATGAGCCAATTCGTCGGGTGATGTATCAAGCCAATGGAAAAGTCAACAGGCCCCATTCGCTTCGTGAGCTCACCTATCTGCCAGTCCAGCGCACACCATATCTGCCCTTTGTCTTTGTTATCGACACACGACCACGCCGAGTTGAATCCCGAGATACCGATTCTCTTGCCGTCGAGTTCTTTCGTGTCTGTCCAGATGAGATGCGGATCTTTAGGCTCCAAGTGCTCCAGGCCGTACGAAGTGATGAATGCTCGATATCCCGCCAGGCGCTCAACCCACGCTGTCCATTGACGTTTCGTATCCCGGACGGCTGCTTGTACTTCGCCTAACGTCCTTCGCTCGTTTCGGAGCCACTCAGTCTGATCAGGTGTTATCTCATTGCGATCAACATCGTGATTTCCAGGGACGACGAAGAGATCTCTGACAGGAATTTCAGGCGTAAACGCCTTACGTACCGAGTCCATGAATGTACGAACTTTAGAGTATTGGTCGCTCATCGATTCAGACCCGGTCGCTCCGAACGCGAGGTCCCCTGTAACGAAGACAAAATCTGGTCGGAAGCCCGTGACTTGTATCGCGCGCAGATCGGTGACAAGGGACTCCGTCACCAAGCCGGAGTCCCAATCGTCCCTAAGGCGCGCGTGCAAATCCGAAAGATGTAGCCAGTGAAAAACGGCCATGGACCTAGACCTCCGCGGTTGCGGGCAGTTCGCATCGGATCAGCCTTAGGCCGAACCGGCTTGCTTTAAGAATTCCCCAACCCGCCAACGTCCAACCATCTTACACATGTCGGCCGAGCTGTGGGCTTCTTCAAATGAAGTTCGGCTATTAGGTCCGATGGACGGTGAAGGGGACGCTGCGGTCCACTATCGTCAGCGCGGCGCGACGAGCCGGCGCTTGCCGTCGGCGGCGAGCGTGACGTCGGGCTTGTCGAGCTCGTCGCGATCCCAGAGCTTGCAGGTGACCTGCTTGTGCTGCTGGTCGAGCGCCTCGCAGTAGTTCGTGAACTCGCAGCGCCGGATCGCGGCGCCGTCGCCGGAGCGGATCTTCGCGAACCAATCGGGATCCGCAAGTGTCTGGCGCGCGGACGCGATGAAGTCGGCCTCGCCGCGCTCGAGGATCTGCTCGGCGGTCGCGAAGTCGGCGATGCCACCGGCGGTGACGACCGGCGTCGCGAACCCGGCCTCGCGCACCGCGCTGCGGATCGTCGCGGCGAGCGGCACGTTGCGCGCGAACGGACCGCGCGCGTCGGAGTAGATCGTCGGCATGCACTCGTAGCCGGATTGGCCCGTGTACGGATACGACGCCCAGCCGACCTTCGGCTGCTTCGCATCCTCGAACTTGCCGCCCTTCGAGATCGACAGGAAATCGAGGTGGCCCTTTGCGAGCTCGACGCCGAACCACGCGGCATCAGCGATGTGCGAGCCGCCCTCGATCACGTCGTCGCCGAGATAGCGGCAACCGATCGCGCCGCGGCCGGCGACGCGCTCCTGGACCGCCGCGACGACCTCGAGCGGGAGCTTGATCCGGTTCTCGCGCGAGCCGCCGTAGCCATCGGGCCGGGTGTTCAGCGCCGACAGGAACGACGCCATCGTGTACGCGTGCGCGAAGTGGAGCTCGACGCCGTCGAAGCCCGCTTCGATCGCACGACCGGCAGCGTCGGAGAACAACCGCGGCAACACGCGCGGCAGCTCCGCGATGTGCGGCAGGTGCATGTCGGTGACCCGCTCGCGATAGCCGCGCTGGAGGTCGTCCCACTCGCGCGGCGATAGGATCTTCTCGAGCTCGGCGTCGGGCAGCTTCGCCAGCCGCACGCGGAGATCCTCGTCGCCGGCGTCGTTGCCGAGCGCACCGCGATGCGCGTCGGTGATCTCGAGGAACCGCGCGAAGAACTTGTCGCGCTGCGGGCGGCGGCGGATCGCGAGGAAGTCGATCAGCTGGATGAACAACAGCGTCTGGCCACCGGACGCTTCTTTGACGGCGGCGGTCAGGTCCTTGAGGCCGGGCAGAAACCGGTCGTGGCCGATCCGCAGCAAGGGTCCCGAGGCGACATCGCGAATGCCGGTCGCCTCGACGACGATCACGCCGGGGCGGCCTTCCGCGAACCGCGCATACCAGTCGATCACGTCCTTCGTCACGAACCCGTCGTCGGTCGCGCGCCACGGGACCATCGCTGGGACCCAGGTGCGCGTGCGCGCGAGTCGCGGCCCGATCACGAGCGGCTGGAACAAGCGCGCTTCGGCCGCCTGTTCGGCCGTCGGCCACGCGGTGGCAGGTAGCTCGTGCTTGATCCGCTCGGCCGGCTGCCACATCGCGCGGGATTCGTACCACACTGTTGCCCGATCCACGCACGCCCGTCGATCGTACGGCTGCTATGCTGGCCGCCATGGTGAACGTCGGCGATGCCATGCCGGATTCCACGCTCGCGAGCGAGGCCGGCCCCGTGAAGCTCCGCGATCACATCGGCAAGACGCTCGTGATCTACTTCTATCCGAAGGACGAGACCCCGGGCTGTACGAAGGAAGCCTGCTCGTTCCGCGACTCCTACGAGGATTTCACGGCCGCGGGCGCCGAGGTCATCGGCATCTCGCGCGACGATGCGAGCTCGCACGCCGGGTTCAAGTCGAACCACAAGCTGCCCTTCACGCTGCTCAGCGATACCGATGGATCGGTCGCGCAGCAGTGGGGCGTGAAGAAGACGTTCGGCCTGATCCCGGGCCGCGTCACGTTCGTGTTCGACAAGGCCGGCGTGTGCAAGAGCCGGTTCGAATCGCAGATCCGCGTCGGCAAGCACGTCGACGAGGCGCTCGCGCTGGTCAAGAAGCTCGCCGCATAACGCGCGCCTGCGGGATCCGGTCACGCTCCGCACGCGCGTGCTGGACGGCGCTTCCCAGCGCAGCGACGCTGACCAGCACCACCGGGAGCACGGCGACCAGCACGCCGGCACCGATGCTGAACATCCTCGCGATCAGGAGGCTGGTCTCGACGACCGTGATCACGGCGAGGAGAACCATCTGCTCGGCGAACGTCATCGCCCTGGTCTCAGCAGGATTCGTGCACGTCGCGCCCTAACCGCCGCGCGGACTTAGCGCGCACCCTGCAAGCACGCGTTGCCAGTTTGGCTCAGGCCTTGAGGGCCGCGACGACTTTTTCGATCGCGTCCTTGGCGTCGCCGAACAGCATCTTCGTCACCGGCTTGTAGAACAGCGGGTTGTCGATGCCGGCGTAGCCCGCCGCGCGCGACCGCTTGTTGACGATCACGAGCTTGGACTTCCAGACCTGGAGCACCGGCATGCCGGCGATCGGAGAGGTCGGATCGTCCTCGGCGGCGGGGTTCACGATGTCGTTCGCGCCGATCACCATCGCGACGTCCGTGTTCGGAAAGTCGTGGTTGATCTCGTCCATCTCGAGGACGATGTCGTACGGCACGTTCGCCTCGGCGAGCAGGACGTTCATGTGGCCCGGCAGACGTCCGGCGACCGGATGGATCGCGAAGCGCACGTTGACGCCTTTGCCGCGGAGCACCTCGGTCAGCTCGCGCACGGCGTGCTGCGCGCGACCGACGGCCATGCCGTAGCCGGGGACGATCACGACGTTCTTCGCGGCGAGCAGCTTCTCGGCCAGCCCCTTCGCGTCGATCTCCTGGACCTCGCCCGCAGGCTGCGCGTCGGCCTTCTTCGCCGACGGCGGAGGCGCCGCACCGAAGCCGCCGAAGATCACGTTCCAGATCGAACGGTTCATCGCGCGGCACATGATGTAGCTGAGGATCGCGCCGGAGCTGCCGACGAGCGCGCCGGTGATGATCAGCGCGTCGTTCTCGAGCATGAAGCCGGCCGCGGCCGCGGTCCAACCCGAGTAGCTGTTCAGCATCGACACGACGACGGGCATGTCCGCGCCACCGATCGCGGCGACGAGGTGAACGCCGAGGATGCCGGCGATGATCGTCGCGATCAGGATCATCACGGTCTCGCCATCGCGGGTGTAGAGCGCGCCGAGGACGATGATCGCGATCAGCATCGCGAGGTTGAAGAAGTGCCGAGCGGGGAGCAACAGCGGCTTGCCCGAGACCGAGCCGCGCAGCTTCAGGAACGCCAGCACCGAGCCGGTCGTCGTGATCGAGCCGATGATCACGTCGATGTAGACCTCGATGCTCTCGGCCGTCGGCACGTGGCCGCGCAGCTGGATCGAAAAGCCGACGAGCACGGCGGCGAGGCCGACGAAGCTGTGGAGCAGTGCGACGAGCTCGGGCATCTGGGTCATGCCGACCCGGAGCGCCATGATCGCGCCGAGGATGCCGCCGCCCGCGACTGCGACGAGGAGCAGCGGATGCGTCGATTCGCCGGTGACCGATAGCGTCGCGCCGATCGCGATCGCCATGCCGATCATGCCGTAGAGATTGCCGCGGCGAGCGGTGCCCTGCGTCGACAGGCCGCGCAGCGCGAGGATGAACAGCACGCCGGCGACGACGTACGCGATCAGGACCAGGACGTATGCGAGTTGATGGTCCACGTTACTTCCTGAACATCGCGAGCATGCGTCGCGTCACGAGGAATCCGCCGCAGATATTGATGGTGGCAAACGCGGTCGCGACGATCGCGACGATCGCGGAGGTCGTCAGCGACCCCGTGCCACCCATGATGCCGCCGACGACGATGATGCCGCTGATCGCGTTCGTCACGCTCATCAGCGGCGTGTGCAGCGCGGGCGTCACGCTCCACACGACCTGCCAGCCGATGATCACCGACATCACGAACACCGTGAGGTGGCGGAACAGCGCGATCGACTCCTCGCTGACGTGTTGCGCCGGCCGATCGAGGCGCAGATACAGCCAGAACGCGGCGAGCGCGAGGCCGACGAGCGAGAGTACGACGCCCTGTGCGCGCGACGCCGGCTTCATCGCGGGACCGCCGTGGCCGTGGAGCTTCGGGGGCGGCGACGACGATTCGGAGGGCAGCCGCTTCGGCGGCTCTGCCGCCGGCGCGGGCTTGGCAGGTGCCGGCGCTTCCTTCTTCGCCATCGGCGGAGCCGGCCACTTCTTGTCGCCGTTCTCGAGCACGAGTGCGGGTCGCACCGCGTCGTTGTCGTGATCGACTTTCCACCCGTTCGCACCACCCATCTCGTCGAGGAAGTGCAACAGGTTCATGCCGTACAGGTCGCTCGCGACCGACGCCATCCGGCTCGGCAGATCGGTGTAGCCGACGATCGTGACGCCGGCCTGGACGACCGCTTCGCCCGGGACCGTGTACTCGCAGTTGCCGCCCTGCTCTGCCGCCAGATCGACGACGACCGAGCCGGGCTTCATGAGCTCGACCATGTCCTTGAACCACAGCTTCGGCGCGGGCCGGCCGGGGATCAGGGCGGTCGTGATCACGATGTCGACCTCTTTCGCCTGCGCGCGGAACAGCGCGTACTCGGCGTCGAGGAACTCCTTGCTCATCTCTTTCGCGTAGCCGCCTTGGCCCTCACCGGCTTCCTTGACCGTGACGGTCAGGAACTCGCCGCCGAGCGACTTCACCTGCTCCTCGGCGGCAGCGCGGACGTCGAACGAGCGGACGATCGCGCCGAGGCCCTTCGCAGCGCCGAGCGCGGCGAGACCGGCGACACCCGCGCCGATGATCAGCACCTTCGCGGGTGCGACCTTGCCGGCGGCGGTGAACTGACCGGTGAAGAAGCTCGGGAACCGGTTCGCCGCCTCGATCACCGCGCGATAGCCGGAGATGTTCGCCATCGACGACAGCGCGTCCATCTTCTGTGCGCGGCTGATCCGCGGGACCTGGTCCATCGCGAGCGCGGTGACCTTGCGCGCGGCGAGCGCAGCGACGAGCGCCTCGCTCTGCGCGGGGTACAGGAACGAGATCAGGCAGCCGCCTTCGCGGAGCTGGCCGACCTCTTTTTCGTCCGGCGGGCGGACCTTCAACACGATGTCGGCGGCCCACGCGGCGGCGCGGTCGACGAGCTCGGCTCCGGCTGCGGCGTATTGCGCGTCGGGGAAGCTCGCGGCAGTGCCCGCGCCCTTCTCGACGGCGACTTGCCAGCCGGCCTTGACCCACCGACCGACGACGTTCGGCGAGGCCGCGACGCGACGTTCTTCGGGCTTGGTCTCCTGAACGACGCCTAACTTCATGGAAGGGCCCGAATGTGCCAAACCCGCCCGGCGCGTGCAAAGCTCCGGGGCGTGGATCTCGCCGTAGGCGACCTCGTCATCTCGTGCGATGTCGTCTTGCACCCGCTGCTCGGAGATGCGTTCGTGATCTGCGATCGCGCGGGCGAGCCGCTGACCGCGATGTCGGCGCTCGACCTCGATCACCCACACGAGATTCCCGTGATCGCGGAGCCCGCGAAGCTCCCGCCGGGGAGCGGTGCTTTGTTACTCAACCGGATCGCGGAGCGCGCTCCCGGCCCACTTCGCTATGCGGGGCCGTATCCGACACCGGCGCTGTATCGCGCGCTCCTGCGGAGCTTTCGCGCTTCGGCCGATGAAGCGACGTTCACCGCCGGCGTCCTCGATCGCGCGTTGCGGCTCGCGCGCGATCCGGTGCCGGTCGCGTTCACACCGGCGCCGCATCGCCGCGTCGAGCATGGCCACGGCTTCGCCGAGCTGCGCGACGGCAAGATCGAGCGGGCCGTGATCGATGGCGTGTCGTACGGCGACGACAGCTACACGCTGCTCGTCGACAATCGCGCGGAGCTGTGGTTCGGCCCGACTCGCTACGCGGAGGTCGCGACGTTCGCTCCGGCCGGCACGCTCGTCTCCGGCCCGCAGCCGATCCCACCGCTCGCGAACGAGCTCGTCGGCGTCGCACTCCCGCTCGCGTTGCGCACCGCACTCGCCGAAGTGATCGCAGAGCTCGTCCCGGCGCCACTCGCGGCGACGGCGCGCGACGTGATCGCGGCACGGACGATCCGGTGGGGCGACCTCGGCGCTCGGATCGCGCGCCGCACGCCCGAGGGCTTCGCGGTCCATGCCGGGCTGTGGCAGTACATCGCGCCGACCGGGCTCGCGCACCTCGCGATCGCGCTTGCCGAGGCGCTCGCGCCGGTCGTCACCCAGACGATCGTCGCCGAGCTTCCTGTGGCGGAGCCTCGGGCTCGGTGAACTGCATCATCCCGCCGGTCGCCGCGAATTCGTCGAGGGAGATCTCGAACGCCCACTTGCCGCGCCGGGTCGGCTCGTCGAGCGCGGCCGACAGCATCTCGAGATAGTCCTGGCGCGGCACTTCGTACGCGCCGAACCGCTCGAGGTGCTCGGTGTGAACCTGGCAATCGATCAGGCCGATCCGCCAGGCATCGAGCTGGCGCACGATCGCCGTGTACGCGATCTTCGACGCATCGGGGGCGCGCGCGAACATCGATTCGCCGAAGAACGCCGCACCGAGCGACACGCCGTAGAGCCCGCCGACGAGCTCGTCATCGCGCCACGCCTCGATCGAGTGCGCGAAGCCGAGGTCGTGCAACCGCAGGTACGCCTCGACCATCTCGGGGATCAACCACGTGCCGGTCTGGCCCGGCCGCGGTGACGCCGCACACCCGCGCAGCACGTCCTCGAACGCGGTGTCGATCGCGAGCCGGTACGGCTTGCGCTTGATCTGCTTGCGCAGGCTGCGCTGGACGATCAGATCGCGCGTCGTCATCACCATGCGCGGATCGGGCGAGTGCCACAGGATCGGCAGGTTCTCCGCGTACCAGGGGAAGATGCCCTTCGTGTAACCGAGGATCAGCCGCTCGGGCCGCAGGTCGCCTCCGAGCGCGAGGAGTCCGTCCTCGGCAAGGTGGACTGGCGGGAACACGAGGCGATCGTCGAGCCGGAAGACCGGCATGGCCTTCAAGTGTAGCCCTATAATGTCCGCGATGCGTGGTGCAGCACTGGTCGTGGCGCTGTGTGGTTGTGGCTTCACTCCGCACGCGACGCCAGATGCCGCAATTGGCGGCGATGCGCTCGACGCACCTGGCGATTCCACGAGCGCGACCGGGTGGTTGAGCGGCTATCACTATCGCAAGCAGATCACCGTCACCTCGGCCGCGGCGCTCGCCGACTTTCCGCTCGGCCTGCTCCGCACGAAGGACCACGACCTCGCCGCACACGCGAACGGCGACGACCTCGTCGTCACCAGCGCCGATGGTGTGACGCCGCTCGACCGCGAGCTCGTGACGAGCCTCGTCGACGGCACGATCGAGCTGTGGGTCCGCGCGACGCTCGTGCCCGGTGCGCAGACGTTCTACCTGTACTACGGCGGGGGCAGCGCAGTGAGCTCGCGCTCGATGTGGAGCGGGATGATCGGCGTGTGGCACCTGTCAGATCCGATGATGCCGATCGACGATTCGTCGCCGCACGCGCACGCGCTCGCAGCGCCCGGCCCGATGCAGACGCCGATGGCGAAGCCCGGCGCCGCCGGCAACGCGCGCAACTACGACGGCGTCGACGATAGCGTCGGCGTCGGTGATCCGCTTGACGGCAGCCTCGATGTCGGCACGACTTCGTTCAGCTTCACGCTGTGGGTGAAGTCGACGCCCGCGGGTCTGTACGACACGCCGCTGTGGAAAGGCGGCACGTCGACCGCGGAGCCCGGCTACTGCCTGATCACCGGCAGCCAGTACTGGAACGTGAAGATCCACGATGGCGTGAACTACGTCGATCCCGAGCTCGGGACCGCGGCGCAGCTCGAGAACCAGTGGGTCCACGTCGCCGGCGTCGTCGATCGCACGGCGCAGACATTCGCCGGCTACGCGAACGGTGCGCTCGCCCAGTCGCTACCGATCGCGGGTATCGGCTCGCTCGACAACGCGTTCGCGTTCGACATCGGCCGGCCGAACAACGGCGTGTTCAAGGGCCTCGTCGACGAGGTCCGGATCTACCCGCGCGCGGTGACGCCCGAGTGGATCGCGACCGAATACGCGAACCTCGCGAACCCGAGCTTCGCGACGTTCGGCACCGAAGAGATGCACTAGCGCCGGCGGCGCAGCACGAGCGCGGGGAGCAGCAGCGCGAGCCAGCCCGCTCCATTGCCGCCGGCGTTGCAACCGCCGTTGTTCGCATCGGTGCCTTCGCCGTCGGCCTTACCGCCGTCGCTGCCCGAGTCGCCGCTATCGTTGCCGTCGCCGCTCTGGCCCGGATCCGCGCCGGGCGCGACCGTCAGCGCGATACTGACCGTGCCGAACATCGACGCACCGTCGACGAGCTGGAACGTCTGGCTGACCGGCGTCGAATCGGTCTCGGCCGGTGTCATCACGTCGAAGTCGATCGTCGCGGTGTCGCCCATCGCGATCTCGCTGTTGAGTGCCGTCACGATCGTCTGCGACGTCCAGCTCGCGTCGTGGAGTGAGCTCGTGTCGCCGCCGGTGATCTGGAGCGTCGTCGTCGCCGGCCACGTCGCCGCGCCGGTGTTCTTGATCATCACGGTGTAGTGGATCACGGTCTGCGGCGGCGCCTGGTCGGGGCCGTTGATCGACACGACATCCGCTGCGAACTGGTGCGACGTGCAGCTCGGGCCGATCGCGAAGCCGGTCGCCGGCGTCGCCTTCAGGCGCGCTTCGGTCTGCGGACCGTAGACGCCGTCGGTCGCGATCGTGTCGGTCGGGTGGTTCTTGTTCCACAGGACCTGGAACGCCTTGGTGTCCTGCCCGCGATCGTCCGGCGACGACGTGTGATCGAAGTGGACCGGGTCGCCCGCGACGTCGTGCGCCCAGCCGTGCGCGGCCATCGCCGAGATCCGCGACGAGTAGTTGTTGAGGTCGACCGCGCGGCCACCCTCGTGGTTCGAGTGACCGACCGTCGCCGCCGCGGTGATGCCGCAGCGACCTTGCTGGTACCAGCGGTAGAGCAAGTACTGCTGTGCGATCGAGCGCAACGCGCTGTTGATCTGGAGGCTGTTGGTCGCGGCGACCTTCTCGAGGTCATCGCGTGCGCCCTTCACGAGGTACGGCAGCACCGCACTGCTCGAGATCGTGATGCCCGGCGCGCCCGAGAACGAGACGAAGCTCGCCGGGTTCTCGCACCCGGCTTCATCGGCGATCTGTTTCGACAAGCCGATCACGACCGCGGTCGAGCAGCCGGTCGCTTGGTAGTCGCCGACCGTCGAGCTCTGGTCGGTCGAGGACAGAACCAGTGAAGGCTCGTCGGATGCGCAACCTGCGATCAGCGCCGTTGCACAAAGCGAGGCGCCTACTCCCACCGACACGCCCCAGCGTTGCACATGACTGTTTGCAACCCGTCGGGTCAGCCGCGCCAACCGAGTGAATCCGCGAGTCGCATCGTGGTTCGCCGTCATCGTGATGCGGCGTTCAGCAACTAGTGGGCCGGGACCTCGTGCAAACCCTTGCACTTAACGCAACAGGCGCGCATTCGGCAGACGATCGGCGTCGAGCTGGCGAAGCCGCTTCTCCGCACTGCGCTGCTGCAGTGCGCCGACCGCCATCATCGCGAGCGCGCCGGCGGTGGCGACGACGCAGTAGATGCCGCAGATGAACAGCGGCACGTACGAGCCGAGCACCCCGGTGATCGCGACCGCGACGAGCACGCTGACCGGCGCCGACACGAGCAGCATGCTGCCGCGCGACATCGTGCGGACTCCGTCCTCGCGCTCGACTTGCAAGCGCGCGTAGCGACCGCTGAGCTCGAGCTCAGTCGACACGCGCCACCGTGCCCGGGCCAGCGACTTCGTCGACGGCATGGAGCAACAGCTGTAGCGAATCGGTGCCGCGAAGGTTGGCGCGGAGGCCGCTGCCATCGGCGACCCAGTAGACCCGGCGGCGATACGGATAGACCGCCTCGCGCGCGACCACGGCGACGCGCTGCGCTCCGGCCTTGCGCGCGTCGACGAGCACGGCGCGAACTTGCGCGAGCGTCTGGTCCGGATGGAAGTGCAGCGCGATCACGTCGCTCTTGCCGCGCAGATCCTTGAGCACGTCGATCCGCTGCTGGTTCGGGCCGTAGGCGTGACCGTTGACGACGATGTCGCCGCGCAGCGTGAGCTCTGCTTCCGGAAGCTGGGGATCGTCGTCCGAGGCCGCGCCGGCGATCGGCCAGTTGTCGGGATCCGCCGCCGCCTCGACGTCGGTGATCGAATCGGCGGCGACGCGGTCGAGCTGCTCCCAGCCGGTGACCGCGTTCTTCCAGCCCGGATCGGCGCTCTCGCTCGAGCACTCGAGGCACTCGCTGATCGCGATCCGCGCACGCTCGGTCGCTCGCCGGATCGCGAGCGCGGCGACGATCGCGCCCTGGAGCTCGGGCACCGCGTGCTTGCATTCGGTGACGAGCGGGCCCTGGCACAGCCGCAGGATGTAGCCGTTCGGATCCTCGCCCGGCTTCGCTGGAATCTGCGCGGTCTTCGGATCGGGAACGCGCATCAACTGATCCGCTTCGATCGGCGGCGCGAGCAGCGTCGGCCACACCGTCAGCGCGAGCGCGTCGATCTGCTGCGGCATCGTCGCTTCTTTGACCGAGGTCTCCGGCGCGAGCGCGAGCACGACCATCCGGCGCTCGGCCTCGGCCGCGACCGTCGCGTCCATCCCCGGCCGCATCGCGGTGACCTTCTTCGCGAGCTCGCCATAGGCGGCGGGCGTGCGCTGCGCAGCGATGAACGTGTCGACCGCGGCGACCAGCTTCGCGTGGTTGTAGTCGTCCTGCGGCGTCGGCTTCACCGCGATCACGTCTTGATCGCAGGCGGCGAGTACGAGGACGAGCGCGGCGAGCTTCATACGAGCGCGGCCTTCACGCAGGCCGCCAGCTGATCTTGCCGGAGGTCGTGGCCGAGCGCGACGATCCTGCCGTGGTTGTCGATAAATCCCGTCGGGGCGCGGGGCAGCGGCTCGCTCGACACCCGCAGGCCGACCCGATGGAACGCCGCCCAGCCTGCAGGCGTCGCGGCGATGCCCTTGATCCGGACGTACGCCGCCGGCAGCTCGGCGAGCTGATCCTCGAGCTCCTCGAGATCGATCGCGCCGGGAATCTCGAGCGCGAGGGACGCGATGCCGTGATGGTCGTGATCCGCGTGATCGTGATCGCGCGGCCCGAGCGGCGTGTGCTCGACGTCCGGATCTGCGAGGACCTGCTCGAGCCATTCGACATGCTCGTCGGTCGTGCCGGTCATCACGAGTGCTCTCGGCGCGAGCGCCGTCGCCGCCGCGATCGCCTTCGCCGTGCCGTCCTCGCCCGCGAGCGCTGATTTCGTCACGAGCAATGCATCGCTGTAGGCGACCTGCGCGCCGACCGCCGCGCTGACCTTCAGCGCATCCGAAAAATGGGTCGCATCGACGAGCGCGACCACCATCGCGAGCCGCACCGCGCTCGCGACCGGCTCGCGCCGCACCGCCCACGCGATCGGCAGCGGCTCCGCGACGCCCGTGGTCTCGAGGACGATCGCCTCCAACCCCGGGTTCGTCGCGATCAGCTCGAGCAGCGTGCGATCGAGATCGTCGCCGAGCACGCAGCACACGCAGCCGCCCGGCAGCTCGACCTGACGCGCCCCACCGTCGAGCAGCGCGCCATCGATCCCGACCTCGCCGAGCTCGTTGACGATCACGCCGAGCTTGCCGCTCGCACCTCGTTCGGCCCGCCGCGCGAGCAGCCGGTTGACGAGCGTGGTCTTCCCCGCGCCGAGAAAGCCGGTCACCAGCACGAGGGGGCAGCGCACCGCCCAACCATACCTCTACTTCTCGATGACGACGATCTTCCGCTTGCCCGCCGCGGTCAGCGGGATGTCCGCGACGTGAACGATCTCGAACGCGACGCCCGGCAGATACTTCGCGACCCACTCGCGCAGCGACTTCTGGGTCGCGTCCTTCAGCATCGGCGCGTCGGCCGTGATCACCTTCATCGTGATGCTCTTGTCGACGTGCTGGACGATCTGGAATTGCTTCGTCTCGGTGCCGAGGAGCGCGATCAAGATGCTGAACACCAGGCCGCTCACCGGGTTGCCCTTGCCGTCGTACATCGTCTCGGCGACGCGGCCTTCGATCGGCCCGATCTTCAGCAACCCGCGCCCGCACGTGCAGCGCTGCTCGGCATGCGCGACCGCCAGATCGCCGGTGACGTAGCGGACGAGCGGCACCGCGAGGTTGTGCAGATCGGTGACGACGACTTCGCCGGTCTCGCCCGGGCGTGCCGCGCGCGTGCGCCCGGCTTCGCGGACGACGATCTCGACGATCATCGTCTCCATCGACGTGTGGAGCCCGTCGTGGGCCTCGCACTCCGACGCCATCAGCATCACTTCGCGCGCGCCGTACGTCTCGAATGCCGGGCCGAATGCGCGGCCGATCTCCGCGCGATCCTCGGGCCACAACCGCTCTGCACCGACGAGCACCGGGATGTCGTTCCAGTCGCGCAGGTTCTTGCGATTGACGAACCGCGCGAGCGCGGCCGCACCTGCCGCGTACGCGACCATCACCTTCGGATCGAACTTCCTCAGCTCGCCGACCGCCGCGAGCAACGCCTCGTCGCTGCGCGGCGTGCAATCGACGTAGTGGTCGCGCTTGACCAAGCGATCGAGCTTGATCTTGTTGCGCTTCGTCCACGACGTCACCTTCGGGCCGAAGCCCCAGTAGTGCAGCGCGCGATCGCCGATGCGATAGCCGGCCCAGCCGTAACCGCGCCAGCGAGTCGCGTCGCGCCACACGCGCGACTCCTCGTTGTACGCCACGGTCACGGGCTCGCCCGTCGTGCCGCTCGACGTCTTCGTGATCGCGATCTTCGGACCCGCCGCCGCGATCCGCGCCTCGTGCGTCGCGCGCGTCGCATCGCGATCGAGCAGCGGCAAGCGCTCGAGCACGCCGACATCCTGAACGTCCTCGGGGCGGAGGTCCGCCGCATCCATCACGTCGCGGTAATGCGCCGTGTGGGTGTACGCGTGGCGGAGCAAGCGGCGCAGGAATCCAACTTGCAAATCGCGAAGCGCATCGACCGACCAGCGTTCGGTCGAGCGCAGATACTCGAGCAACCCGACCGTCGGCCGCCCTCGCAACGCCTCGAACGCTGGAAACAACGCCTTCGCGAGTAGCGGACCGTAGAGATCCATACGACCCTACGATCTAACACCGTGCCATCCGTGCTGTCCCGCCTGCGCAAGAAGAACCTCCACCAGTGGCTGCCGGATTACGCGCGCCATCTCGTACGCCGAGCGCGTACGCCACGAGCGCGCGGGGACGCACACCTTTTGTTCGCGCTCTGCGATCACTACGAACCGCTCCACGGTCACGCGGACGATGCGACCGGCATGACTCGCGTCGACGCATGGGCCGAACGCTATCCGGAGCTCGGTCAGTTTCGCGACACGAACGGCCGGCCGCCGCGCCACGGTTGGTTCTTCCCCGGTGAGGAGTATCGGCCGTATTTCCTCGATCGCCTCGCGGAGCTCGCGAAGGCCGGCTTCGGCGAAGTCGAAGTGCATCTCCATCACGACGGCGACACGCGCGCGACGCTGACCGAAAAACTTCAGACCACGCTCGCGACGTTCGCGCAGCACGGCCACTTGTCGCGCGGGAAAAAGGCCGGCTACCGCTGGGCGTTCATCCACGGCAACTGGAGCCTCGCGAACGGTCGGCCCGATCGAAAGTGGTGCGGCGTCGATGACGAGCTGCTCGTGTTGCACGAGCTCGGCTGCTACGTCGATCTCACGTTCCCGTCGGCGCCGGATCCGTGTCAGCCCGACAAGGTCAACCAGATCTACTGGCCCGAAGGCGACCTGTCGCGCCGGCGCAGCTACGAGCACGGCGAGCGCGCACGGGTTGGCGCGAGCTACGACGATCGGCTGCTCATGATCACCGGCCCGCTGTCCCTCGCGCGCAAAGGCGCCGGTATGCGGCTCGAGAACGGCGCGATCACGGGAGACGATCCCCCGACCGCCGCGCGCGTGAAGACCTGGATCGATCAGGCGATCCATATCGAGGGCCGGCCCGAATGGGTGTTCGTCAAAGTCCACACGCACGGCGCGATCGAGAAGACCGCCACATCGCTCCTGGGCGACGGCGGCCGCGCCCTCCACGAGGCGCTACACGCCCAGACGGACGAGCATTTTCGGCTTCACTACGTGACTGCCCGCGAGATGTTCAACGTCGCGCGCGCGGCGATGGACGGCAAGCTCGGCGACCCGAGTGAGTTCTACGACTACGTGGTACCCCCGCCGCCGATTGCCGTGAAGTAGGTCCATCTCGCACTTAAATCGGGGAAATCGTTCGGGCATACTAGGAGTCGTGACGATTCCGGCGGGGACACTGGTTCCCCGCGACGCCAGAGATTTCGGTTCCTATCAGCTGCTCGCGAAGCTCGCGACCGGTGGCATGGCCGAGATCTATCTAGCGCGTCCGCAGTCGACGTCGGTCGCAGGCGCGAAAGACGTGATGGTGCTGAAGCGCATCCTCCCGCACCTCGCGGAGGACGAGCACTTCGTCCAGATGTTCCGCGACGAAGCCGACCTCGCGTCGAAGCTCGTCCACAAGAACGTCTGCCACGTCCAGTCGTTCGGTCAGTTCGGCGGGACGTGGTTCATCGCCATGGAGTATCTCCACGGCGTCCCGCTGTCTCGGATGATGACGCGCCTGTCGAAGGCGCAGAAGATGCTGGACTACCGGATCGTCGCCGGCATCATCACGCAGGCGTGCGAAGGCCTCCACGCGGCGCACGAGGCGCGCGACTCGCAGGGAAACCTCCTCGGTGTCGTCCACCGCGACGTGTCGCCGCCGAACATCATGGTCACCGGCGACGGCCTCGTGAAGCTGCTCGACTTCGGCATCGCGAAGGCGCGCGGCGCGAACTCGCGGACGCGCACCGGCACGGTCAAAGGCAAGAACGCGTACATGAGCCCCGAGCAGATCCTCGGTAAGCCGCTCGATCGCCGCAGCGACGTATTCGCGCTCGCGGTCGTGATGTACGAGATGCTCGCGATCCGCCGGCTGTTCCATCGCGACTCCGACTTCCTCACGTTCAAGGCGATCACCGAGGAGCCGATTCCCGAGATCCGCGATCGCCGCGCCGACGTGCCCGCGGGCATGCGCGCCGCGCTGATCCAGGCGATGGCGCGCGATCCGAACGGTCGGTTCGACACCGCGCAGGCGTTCGGCAACGCGATCAAGAACTCCGTCGCGACGCTCGGCGGCCCCGCTTCGCCGGCGGAGCTCGCGCGCCTGCTGCAGACCGACTTCGGCGACGAGATGGCGTCGCGCGACGAGATCCTGAAGGCCGCCGACGATCCGGGGGCCGCGCCCGTGTCGATCACCGTGCCGCCGCCGCAGCGGCCGTCGTCGCCGCCGCCGATTCCGGTCCCGCAGCCCGCGACGAGCGGCGAGATGCTCGGCAGCTCCGGCCGCACGAAAGCGCCGACCGGCCCGCTCACGCCGGTGCCGTCGATGATCGTCGGCGCGCCCGGCACCGGTAAGGTCCAGCTCGTCGATCTCGATCAGGTCCTCGATCTCTCGGCCGACGTCGGCGCCGACTCGTGGATGGCGGACGACGGGACGAACCTGCTCGCCGCGCACCGCTGGAAGTCGCTGCGCAACACGCTGATCGCGCTCGCGGTGATCGCGGCGGTGATCGGTGCGATCGTGCTCGTCGTCCAGTTCCTCGGCTCGCGCGCAGCGAAACAACAACCGATCGCGGCCGTGCCCGTCGATGCGGCGATTCGCCAGCCGATCCACGACATCCCGATCGATGCCGATACCAAGGAGCACGACGACATCATCGCGCTCTCGAAGTTCGGGTTTTACTCGCTGACGTCGAACTCGAAGACGACCGTGTTCGTCGACGACAAGAACATCGGCGAGACGCCGCTGACCCGCTTGCCGCTGAAGCCCGGCCCGCACGTCGTGAAGGCCGTCGGCCCGAAGGGCAAATCGAAGATCATCAAGATCACGATCATCGGCGGCCAGGACACCGATAGCGGGTCTGTCGACTGGTAGAGGCGTAGGCGTAAGCGTAGGCGTAGGCGTAGGCGATCATGCAATCAGCTTGGTCAGCATGCCGACGACCCGCACGAGCAAGCGCTGGCCTTCGGCGATTCGCTCGTCGACAACACCGATCACGTTCATCGCATCGAGAACTGCTGCGCACTCGAATGCCGACCCTCGGGCCGTCACGAAGAACCTCCGTTCGTCCTTGTTGAATCTCCCGGTGCCCTCCGCGATGTTCAGGTTGATCGAAAGGGCAGCGCGGCGCAGTTGACTGCTCATCTCGCTGTCGCCGTGCTTCGCGAGCGCGTAGGCGAGCGGCAAGAATTTCACCGCGCATTTGTAGACATCGAGGGTTTGGAAGTGAAACACGCCGGGCGTTATCGACCACGACAATCGCCGGTTTCGCCTACGCCTACGCTTACGCCTACGCCTACGCTATCAACGGCTTAGGACAGCGGCGCAGGCTTGATGCTGGTGATGTGGAGCGAGCTCTCGGCGCTCGTCTCGATCGCGACGCGATCACCGGCATTGAAACGCGGTAGCAGCTCTGCAGGGCCCTGAAACTGGAGATCGGCGAGATTATCGACGTCGAGCTCTTCGCCCTCTTCGTCGATCGCGCGCTCGATATCGAGGCAGATTCGCGCGACCTGACGCGACGTCAGATGCTCGAAATGCGCAGCCATGGTGTGGAGCTCGATCGTCCGGATCGTCCCCACCACGCGCAGACCGGCATCGGTCGCCATGGAATCATGGTCTCAGCTCTGAGGTGGCAATTGAAGCTCGATACCGTCGAAAGCGCGCGCCACGAAGATCACATCCTCGTCGCCATCGACGGTGAGGAAGTGTGAGCTGCCAGCGCCGTACACGAGCTCCTCGCCCGCTCTGTAGACCTTGCCGTCGTGATCGCGAACGGAACCTGCGAGCACGATCGCGTGCTCTTCGCCGCGATGCATGTGCGGCGGAAACACACCGCCGGGTGCGATGCGGATGATGCCGCAGTCCGCCGTCGCGACCGTTGCGCCACCAGCGAAGTGGATGAGGAACACGCGCGGTGCTTCTTCGCCCCACGACGACGCACGCTCCGTGAGACCGAGCAGCTCCCGTGCGCGATCCACCGAGAGATCGAACAGCTGGCTGACGCGCGCTGCGAACCGCTCGAACCGACCACCGCCGACCGAGGCCATCAACCGCTTCTCGAGATCGGCCGGCGGCGCGATCGGCGTGATCAGCGCGCTGTCGTAGCCGGCGAGCTCGCGCGCGAGTGCCGGGTCGGCCTCGATCGCTTTGGCGACCTGGGCGGCCTCGTCGCCTTCGAGCAGGCCGAGCGCGTAGAGCGGGAGCAACTCCTGGATCGTCACTTGGCGCCTCCCAAACCTTCACGCAGGCGGGTCAGCCCGGCGGCGAGGCGCGACTTCACGGTGCCGATCGGCTTGGCGATCCGTCCGGCGATTTCGGAGCACGACAGGCCCTGGAAATACGCGAGCTCGACGACCTCGCGCTGATCCTCGCTCAGCTCGCCGAGCGCCTGGCGGACGCGGGCGTGGTCGGGGCTCGCAACCGCGCGATCGTCGACGACAACCTCGAGGCCGGCATCGCCGGCGTTCCGCGACACGCGCGCGGACTTTTGGTGATCGAGGCAGCGAGAGCGCATACGAATGGCTAACCAAGTACGAACACGACCCCTCTTCGGATCGAAATCCTTGGCGGCACGCCACGCTTCGAGGAACACGTCGTGTAGGAGATCCTCGGCCTCTCGGCGCTCGCGGACGATGCGGACCGCGAGACCGAGGAGGAGGCCAGCGTGGCGGGCGTAGAGGGCTGCCAGCGCTTGCCGGTCCCCTTCCGCCATCGCCCGGACCAGCCGGGCGTCCTCGGCATCGTCGCCGCTGTCCATCGGCGCCGACCGTATCACGCCTTTGGCCAGAGCCCAGCTTGGCTCGGGCGTGGTAAACGGCCCGCTGCTGTGCTGCGAGACGCCGTCCGTGCCGAGGCGACCGAGCGGACCTGGACCCAGGGTGTCCAGCTCGCACGGGACGGGCGCGTCGCCGGTCGCGGCCAGTCGGGTGGCGAGCTCGAGCTCGATGTTCGTGTGCCCGGCAAACCGACACCGTTTCACGTGGTGCTCAATCCCGAGCACGAAGAGTGGGAGTGCGACTGCCCGAGCAAGGAGCTCGTCTGCTCGCATGTCGTCGCCGCGGTGCTCGCGACCGAGCAAGCGGGTGGAGAGCTGCCGAAGAACGCGAAAGCGATCGCGACGATTCGCTACATGCTCGAGCCCGATCCGGCGGGCGTGAGGGTCGAGCGACTGCTGGTCCATGACGACCGTACGGAGAAGCTCGTCGGATCGCTCATGACGATCATCGCAAAAGGCAAAGCCTCTGCGATCGCGACCGAAGAGTACGACCTCGTCGCAGATCGTCTCCTGACCGGTAAGCCGATCAGCGGCGACAAGCTCGACAACGTCCTCGGCGTGCTCGCCGATGCGAAGGACGTGCGGTGGAAAGGCGACAAGGTCACCACCAGCAAGGAGCCGGTGATGCCGCGCGCCGTGGTCGATGACTATGGAGACGGCGTGAAGGTCCAGATCATTCCCGACCCGCAGGTCGCGGAGGTGGTCGCGGTCGGGCTCGTCCGCACGCACGAAGATGTGTTGCGGCCGATCGGCGCGGTCGATCTCGCGGGGCCCCGCCTCGACAAGCTGCCGCAGGTGTTCACGGTCGGGCGCAGCTCGTTGCCCGAGCTGCTCGGCAAGACGATCCCCGCGCTCGCCCAGCGGATCGAGATCGACGTCCGCGCGAAGGGCCTGCCGAAGCTCGGCGCCAAAGAAGAGCCGCGCATGCAGATGGATGTCGCGCAGGACGGTGACACGCTCACGGTGTTCCCGACGCTGGTCTACGGCGATCCACCGCGCGCGCGCGTCGATGGCCGCACGCTCGTCCATCTCAACGGCGCACTGCCGATCCGCGACGAGGACGCCGAGCGCCGACTCGTCCATCGCCTGCGCGACGAGCTCAACCTCGTGCCGGGCCGCAGGGTCCAGCTCGTCGGGCGCGAGGCGTTCGTGATGCAACAGGGCCTGTCGAGCTGGCTGCGGATGGATGCGAAGGCCGCGTCGGCGGCGAAGCTCGCGTCGCTCGAGGTCCGGCTCGATATCGAGGGCAACAAGCTCGACGTCGAGCTGTTCGGCTCCGACGGCACCGCGCAGGCGTCGGTCAGCGCGGCATTGCGCGCGTGGCAAGCAGGCATCGATGTCGTGCCGCTCACCGGCGGTGGCTGGGGTCGCGTGCCCAAGGAGTGGTTCGATCGCCACGGCGAGCGCCTCGCGGATCTCCTCGCGGCGCGGACGAGCGATCGCCGCGTGCCGATCTACGCGCTGCCCGATCTCGCGAAGCTCGCGGTCGAGCTCGATCAACCGCCGCCGCCCGAGCTCGAGCGCCTGCGCCCGCTGCTCGCCGGGTTCGAGGGCATTCCAGAGGCGAAGCCCGAGCCCGGCTTCGTCGGAGAACTGCGTCCGTACCAGCAATCCGGCATCGACTGGCTCGCGTTCTGTCGCGCCGCGGGCCTCGGCTGCGTGCTCGCCGACGACATGGGCCTCGGCAAGACGATCCAGGCGCTCGCGGTGATCCGGAAGACCGAGAAGACGCTCGTCGTCTGCCCGAAGAGCGTGCTGTTCAACTGGATGGCGGAGATCAAGCGGTTCCGCCCCGACCTCCGGGTCGGCACGTATGCGGGCACGCGGCGCGCGCTCGATCCGACCGCGGATCTCGTCGTCACGAGCTATCCGATCCTGCGCAACGACGTCGAGGCGATCGCCGCGGTCGCGTGGGACACCGTGGTCCTCGACGAGTCGCAGACGATCAAGAACCCGGACTCGCAGGTCGCGCGCGCGGCGTACAAGCTAAAGGGCGGCTGGAAGCTGACGCTGTCGGGCACGCCGGTCGAGAACCGGCTCGACGAGCTGTGGAGCCAGCTCCACTTCACGAACCCGGGCCTGCTCGCGGGCCGCGCGGACTTCCTCGAGCGCTGGGCCGAGCCGATCACGCTCGGCGACACGGCGGCGGCGGCGCGTCTGCGCGAGCGAATCCGGCCGTTCGTGCTGCGCCGATTGAAGCGCGATGTCGCGAAAGAGCTGCCGCCGCGGACCGACGCGATCATGTACGTCGAGCTCGAGGAGGCGGAGCGCGTCACCTACGACGCGATCCGCGCCGCGACCCAGAAGGAGATCGTGAAGCTGCTCGAGGCGGGCGGCGGCGTGATGCAGGCGCTCGAAGCACTGCTCCGCCTGCGCCAGGCCGCGTGCCACTCGGCGCTGTTGCCCGGCGGCTTGCGCACGGGGCCCGCGCCGCAAACATCGTCGAAGCTCGAGCGCTTGATGGAGGCGCTCGCGGATGCGGTCGCCGATGGCCACCGCGCGCTCGTGTTCTCGCAGTGGACGTCGCTGCTCGATCTGATCGAGCCGCACCTGAACGAGGCCGACACCAAGTTCGTGCGGCTCGATGGCTCGACGACGGATCGCGCCGGGGTCGTCAATCAGTTCCAGGCCGAGGACGGTCCACCGGTGATGCTGCTGTCGCTCAAGGCCGGCGGCACGGGCCTCAACCTCACCGCCGCCGATCACGTGTTCCTCGTCGATCCGTGGTGGAACCCGGCCGTCGAAGATCAGGCCGCGGATCGCGCCCACCGGATCGGTCAGGACAAGCCCGTGATGGTCTACCGGATGGTCGCGCGCGATACCGTCGAGGAGCGCATCCTCGAGCTCCAGGCGAAGAAGCGCGGCCTCGCGGATGCAGCGCTGTCGGAAGCCGGCGGCGCGATCGCGATCACGAGAGACGACCTGCTCGCGCTGCTCGCGTGAGCTATAGTGATCTCGTGATCAAGATCCGCTACTGCAACTCCTGAGGGTACAAACCCCACGCGACCCGGGCGGTCGCGCAGATCAAGAAGGCGCTGGGGCGTGACGCAGTGATCGAGGTCGGCAATCCGGGCGAGTTCACGGTCTGGGTCGGCGATGCGAAGGTCGCCGAGAAGACCGGCGGTCGGTTCCCCGACCCGGCCGAGATCATTGCGGCGATCGAGCGAGCCGGCTGATCTCGAGCCACGGCACCGCGTGCCACGAGCCCGCGCGCGCGACGACGAGGAGGTCTGCGCGCGGATCGTAGTACGCGAACATCGGCGGATCGGTGAGCCCGAGCAGCTCGCGCGTCACCTGCGTGACCTCGCGCTTGTCGGGCCAGTAGATCTGGAGCGCGTCGCCGTCGCCGATGATCAGCACGTCGCCCGGCCCGCGCGCGAGCAGCATCACGTTCGTGAGCGGCAGCACCGGCGTGACGACGCCCTCGCGATCGATCCGCGATAGCGCGTGCCCGAAGCCGGCGACAATCGAGCCGTCGGACTGGGTGACCGAGCAGAGGTCCTCGGGCGCATCGAGCGTCACGCCGAGCAGCGCCGGCGGGCCCGAGCCGTCCCAGCGATAGGCGACGGCGTCCCACAGCACGAGCCACTCGCGATCGCTGAACGGAATCGCATCGCACTCGACGCGCTTCGTCTCGACCGGCTCCGGCACGAGCATCGGTTCGAGCCGATGATCGGCGTGGAGGATCTGCGGGCGGACGTTGCTGCGCTCGGTCGTCGTCGGTTGCGGGAACAGGAGCAGGCGATCGCCGGCGCACCGCGCACTGCCGACGGCGAACGGCGGCTCGATCGGTAGCGGCGTGCGATCGGGCAGCTCGAAGTACGAGAACTTGAAGGGCCGTGCGGTGCGATCGGTCGCCATCCGTACGAACGTCGTGCCCCACGGCGTGAACGCGGCGGCGTTGACCTGCATGTCCTCGTGGGTGAACACCGTCGGCGGGAACGTCGAAGTGTCGACCTCGTGCAGCGCGAAGTGATCGGCGACGAGCATGCGCGCACCGTCGCGCGCGCACAGCCGCGCGGTCGGGCTCGCGATCGGATTCGGATGCACGGTCACCGTCGTCGGGTGCACCGGCAGCCACTCGCGCCGCGCGGTGCTGACCTCGATATCGGTGCCTTCCCAGTACGCGAGGTTGTGCGCGGCGGCGGTGCGCAGGATATCGAGCAGTGGGCGATACAGGATCTGATCGGGGCGATCGGCGAGCGCCTTCTCGACGTGCGCGAGCAGCGCCGGAACGTTGCGCGCGGGCACGTACGGGCCGACGCACACGTTCGTATCGAACTTCACCGGCACGAGCCCCGCGAGCTTCGGATACGCGGCGATGATGTCGGGGATTCGGGTCTCGACGCTCGTGAACAGCTGGACCGGGAGCTCGCCGAGCACCGCGGGATCCCATAGCGACAGCGCGAAGTCGCGGCACGCGAGGTGCGGCGTCTCGGTCGCGACGTAGAGCAGTGCGAGCTCGCCGAGCGCACGCGCGCCGGTATCGGGATCCTCGGCGATCAACTGCTTGACGTTCGCGATTAGCTCGTCGCCATCGAACTCGCGATCGAACGCGGCGGTGCGATGCAGGCCGCGCAGGAATCTTGCCGCGAACCGCGCGAGCGACGTGTCGTCGACGACGTGGAGGGTGCAGTCGAAGCCCATCCCTGCGCCGATGGTATCGTGGGCGGGTGAGGCTGGCACTCGGCGTGGTCGCGATCTGCGCGTGCAACCCGGGCGGTGCACCCGTGCCAAACGTGAGGATCGATCACCGGGTCGAGACGGTGGCGATGCTCGAGCGCCTCGCCGGCGCGCACGAGTACAGCGAGGCGACCGGCCCGTACGTCGCGGAGGTCGACCGCGCGCTCGCGCCGTTCGCGAACCACCCGGCCGTGGTGCTCGCGCGCAGTCTGCACGCCCACGGCCTCGCCTACGAGCGGCCGATGCAACTCGCGCTTCACGCCGAAGTCGAGTCGACCGAAACGCTCGAGCCGTTCTCCGCGGCGATCGACCAGTTCGCCGCGGCCGCGAAGCTCGACGCGTTCTTCGCGGCCCATGCGGCGTACTACGCGAGCGTCGAGGCCGCATTCCGCGGGAAGCTCGCGGTCGCAAACCCGATCCGGTTCTTCCGGGGGCTCGTTCCCGACGTGCCGCGATTCACGCTGATCCCTGCCCTGCTCCAAGGCCCGCAGAACTACGGCGTGCACGTTGGGAATAACGCGTACCAGCTGATGGGGCTCGGCGAGGTCGACGCCCAGGGTCTGCCGAAGGCGATCGACGGCGACCTGATCGTCCACGAGATGGCGCACTCGTTCGTCAATCCGGTTATCGCCGAGCACCAAGAGCTCTGGGTTCCCGCGGCGAAGCTGCTCGCGCTGGTCGAGCCGCAGATGGCAGCGCAGGCGTACGCGACGCCGAAGATCCTCCTCGACGAGTCGATCGTGCGCGCCGTGACGGTCCACTACGTACGGACGACGCGCGGCGACGCAGCCGCGGACAAGGCGATCCGCGGCGAGATCCGGAGAGGCTTTCTGTGGACGCGCGAGCTCGAGGCGGTGATCGCGGCCGGCGGGAAGCGCGACTTCGCCGCGCGGATCGGCGAGCTCTCCGCGTTCTTCACCGCCACGGCCGCCCAGTACGCGAATGGCTTGCCGGCGCAGCCGTTCGCGGGACCGATCGACGCCGTCTATCGCAAGCCGTTCGCGATCGTCGCATCGCCGGCGACGCTCGATCAGGCGCGCCAGGTTGCGGCGACGATCTTCCATGGCGCGCCGGCCGTCGGCGACACCGCCCCACCCCACACCGGCGTCGTCGCGTATGGCAGCGCGACAACGCCGGCGATCGCGGCCGCGCTCGCGAAGCTGAACATCACGGTCACCGCCGATGCGATCTCGATCGGCGCGCAGCGCTTCACCGGCGCCGAGCTCGGCCTGATCGCGTGCACCCAGCGCGACGACGACGCGATGCAGGGCCTCGCGATCTACACCGCCGCGACCGACGCCGGTGTCGCCGGGATCAACGAGCTCCACGCGGGCTCGACCGACTGGGTCGTCGGCCAGCGGGTCGCCGGCCACTGGCAGGTCGTGGCCAGCGGCGACTTCTAAGTCAGGGGCGCCAACCGCAAGATCTTGCCGAACACGTCGCCGCTCGCCGGGTCGACCGTCGGGTCGATGAACAGACGGGTCACCGCGGTCGCGCGAAACCCATCGAGCATCTCTGGCGAGATCAGGTTTCCCACGTCGAGGCCGACCGCAAACAGGTCCTCGCCCGTCCCCATCTGCTTCGCGAACGTCTCGGCGCTCGGCCCGGTCGAGAACAGGAAGCCATAAGGCCGCCGGCACCACATATCCGTCCCGTTCGAGGTCAGGTACCAGATCCGCGGTGGCAGCAGCTGGACCAGCTGCTCCATCGTGACGTCTTCGTCGGCCATGGCGCGCACCCTAGCAAGATCTGCTACCGATAGGCGTGCCCGAACGTCCCGAGGGAGTCCCCGCAAACGCCATTGGCAACCGAGTCGAGTCCGGCGACTACACCATCTGGATCAATGGCGCCGAGCGGACGCGCTTGCGCGATGCGTACCACTCGTTCCTCCGGATCCGCTGGCCGCTGTCGATCGGCTTGATCGCGCTCGGGTTCTTCCTCGTCAACCTCGTGTTCGCCGTGATCTACTTCTTCGTCGGCGGCCTCGACGGCGTCGCCTCGGGCTCGTTCTTCGACGCGCTCATGTTCTCGGTCGAGACGCTCGGCACGATCGGCTACGGCGTGATGCACCCGAGCTCGCACGCCGCGAGCGTCGTCGTCATCGTCGAGTCGATCGCCGGCATCATCTGCGTCGCCTTGATCACGGGACTGGTGTTCTCCAAGTTCTCGCGTCCGGTCGCGCGGATCGCGTTCAGCAAGACCTGCGTGCTCTGCGATCACGAGGGCAAGCCGACGCTGATGTTCCGCTGCGGTAACCAGCGTTCCAACGTGATCGTCGAGGCGCGCATCCACGTGGTCGCGACGAAGGTGGTCTCGGCCGATCCCAGCAAACCCTTTTACAGGCTGCACGATCTGAAGCTCGTGCGAGACCGAATCGGAGGCCTCCGGCGAGGGTGGCTCGTGATGCACGTGGTCGACGAGACCAGCCCGCTCTACGGCCTCGACGCCGAGGGGATGAAGAAGGCCGAGATCGAGCTCGAGATCGCGCTCATGGGCTTCGACGACGTCACGCTGCAGACCGTCTACGCGATGCACCTCTACGGCGACAAGGACATCCTGATCGGTCACAAGTTCGTCGATACGCTCTCGATCCTGCCGAACGGCGACATGATGTTGGACGTCACCAAGTTTCACGACACGGTTGCCGAGACCTGATAGCGTCCGCCCATGTTGCGTGCCCTCCTCGTGGTGTTGCTGTTTGCCTCGTGCTCCGGCGCGAAGGGCGGACCGTCGATGAACAACTCGATGAACAGCGCGAACGATCCGACGCCGCAGACCTCGGACGTGATCTCGAGCGACATCCTCGCGCGCGAGCCGCTCGCGAACTCGGCGATGGTCAAGCACATCCTGATCGGCTGGAACGACGGCGGCGACGGCCCGAAGGACGACCGCGCGAAGAAGCGGTCGAAGAAGGACGCCGAGGAGCTCGTGAAGTCGCTGATGACCCAGCTCAAGGGCGGCGCCGACTTCGACGCGATGATGAAGCAGTACTCCGAAGATCCGGGCAGCGCCGGCTCTGGCCGCGCGTATGCGGTCGCGCCCGACGCGCAGCTCGTGATCGAGTTCAAGCAGCTCGGCCTGCGCCTCAAGGTCGGGGAAGTTGGCGTCGTCCAGTCGGACTACGGCTTCCACATCATGAAGCGCACCGAGTAGTCAGCGAAACCAGCGCTGATCGAAGCCGAGCTCGACGACGATCGCGTGCTCGCCCGAGAAGCCTTGGTCGTAGCGCGCGCCGAGCGTCACCGGTAACCGGCGCAGCGCGAGCTCGACATCCGCGGTCGCGCCGAGCGCGTCGTGCGAGACCGTCATCGGGGCACCGGGCCGGAGCTCGCCGCGCAGCGCGATGCCGAGCGAGACCCATCCCGGATCGGGCGACCACACCGGATGCGCGACGCCGAGCGCGACGCCGAGCCCGGTGTACGACGCGCCATCGCGCTCGCGCTGGCTGCCATCGACGCGCAGCGCGAGGAGGTTCCACTGAGCCGCGATCGCGAATGCCGGCGAGATTCGCTCGCTGCTCGCGACGCCCGCGCGCACGCCGATCCGGAAGCTCGGCGGATCGAGCTCGACGCTCTCGGCCTCGCGCGCGAGCGGATCGACGAGCACCTCGCCGCTGTGGGTATCGCAGCCGTCGTACTTGCACGGCACGAGGCTCGGATGCTTCTGCGCCGGCGGCGGCCCGCTGACCGGTGGATCGCTCGGCCCGTCCGTCATGTCGACGTGGCCCACGCGCGGCCCCGCGGCCTGCTTCGGCACGGTCAGGATCACCGTCGCGCGCGAGTGCGCCGCGAGCGTGGTCGTCGTCTCGCCGCCGTTACTCCGCAGCTTGTACGTGCCTGCCTTGACCCAGATCTCGGCTGGCGTGGTCAGCTGCTCGCCCGGCATCGCGTCGGTCTCGACCGTGACGCCCGAGGGCTCGCTCGAGATCGATAGCGCCGACAGCTCGCTCGCGCGTAGCTTCGTCATCACCTGCGCGCTGGCCCGCTCCGCTTCTTCGCCGGTGCAGCCATCGAGATAGAGCGCGGCGTGCGGCAGGTCGCCGGCCTTCGCGTACGCGAGCCCCTTGGTACAGCGATCGGGCGCCGGATCGGCGAGCGACGGTGCGGTCAGCATCGTCACCACGATCGCGATTCCTGCGAGCTTCACGTCCCTGAAGATGACACGCCGGGCCTAAGATGGTTGCGTGGACCCGCGGACCGGCGAAGCCCTCCGGCTGCTCGACCGATATCTCGTCGAGATCGTCGAGACCTACGAGCTTTGCCCGTGGGCCAAGACCTCGCGCACCGGTGGCGAGCTCGCGGTCGAATTCCTGTGGGGTACCCCCACACTCGACGCGTGGAGCGAAGCCGCCGCTCGCGCGTTTGTCGATCCGAACATCCGCGTCGCGATGCTCGTGGCGCCCGAGCTCGCGATCACGCGCCAGGCGTTCCACGGCGTCCGCGATGAAGTCGCCAAGCGCGCCGCCACGCTCGGCGTCGCCGAGTTCCACCCCGACGCGACCTACGACGGTGCGACGCCCGCGCGGCTCGTTCCGTTCCTGCGCCGCTCTCCCGATCCGATGCTCCAGTGCGTGCCGCTCGCGCTACTCGATCAGCTGCGCGGACCGCCGATGAGCGTCGAGCGCAGCGAACAGATCGCGATGCTCGTGAAGGCCGGCGGCATCGAGGCCGTGAAGCCGCCGCTCGTCGATCGCATTGCCCTCCAGAATCACGCGCGCGTCGTTCAGGCCGAGGTCGAAGCGAAGCTCGCCGCGATTGCCACCGACCGTGCGGAAAGCTACGCGCGCGTCGGGATCCATTTCGTCACGCCGACACCGCACGCGCGATAGTGAATCGCCAGTCTGGCGCGACCGCACGCGCGCACGCGGGTAATCCGTTGAAACATCGCGCGCTCCCTACGAGGCGCTCTCGTTGCACTGCGCCATCGCGATGAAGCTCCTCGCCACCGCGCTCGTGCTGATTCCTGCCATCGCTCGCGCAGATGGACTCACCGTCGAAGCCGGCGTCGGCATCGGCGAACAACTCGGCGTCGCCTCGCCCACTGCTGCGGTCGGTGTCGGCGGCTGGATCGCACCTCGGGTCGCACTCACCGCGCGCGTGGCGGCGCTGACGCTGGCGCCACAGGAGACCGCCGATCCGACGGGCGTGGTGAAGATCGACGATTTCCGGCGGACGTTCGCGTTCGCGGGACCGAGCCTCCAGTACTGGTTCGACGATCACTTCTGGTTCGGTGCCGGCTTCGGCTACGCGACGATGATCACGACCGGGCGCGGTCTCCAAGGCGCGGGCGCCGACCTTCGCCTCGGCTGCGCGATGGGCGCGTTCGACCTCTCGCTCGAGGTCATGCCTAGCTACTTTCCGTCGGGCGGCGGCGTCATGCCGATCACCGGGCCGACCGCGACGATGACGACGGGCGTCGCGATGCTGGCCGGCTATCAGTTCCGCTAGTACGTGCCGGTGACGGTGAGGAGCAGGCTGTTCTGCGTCCCGACCGCCGTCGAGTAGTTCGTCGGGACGTTGACGTTGCAATCAGGCGCCAAAATGTAGCCAGGCGCGGTCTCGGTTGCCGTGTTCACGCCCATGAAAACCGTCGAGTTGTTAGCGGGCGAGTCGATTTCAACGAACATCTTTTGGCCGGCGGGGATGGTCGCCATGATCGGCGCGTTCACGCTCGCAGCAACCTCTGCGACTTCGGGAACCTGGACGGCCGCGTTGGTCGCTAGCGTCGCCATGTTCGCAGTCGAGAGAGACGACGCACCGACACCTCCGTTGTAAGTGCCCACCTTGACGGTTACGACCTGACCGTTGCCGGCGCTACCCTGACAATTCTCGACCTGAAACCCGACCGTCGTGACGTGAAAGTCGGTGGTCGTTCCGGGATCGAACACACGGAAATAGCTGGTCGCCGTGGTGTATCCGGTCGTGTTGTTACGGCATGTGATCGCCGTGTTGAGCTTGATCGTGTCGCTCGAATTCTGGTCGAGCGTCTTCGTCATCATGTTCGGTGGCGCATCGACATGGCTGACAAACGCGTCGGGAGGAGGAGGCTGATGAACATCTCCATCCACGAGCATGATGACGCCGCCATCGGTGTGCCCCCCGAAACTCGGCTTACTCGCCTCGGCGCATGCGCCGACCACCAACAGCGTCGCGAGCAGCAGCTGCCTCATCTAGGGCATCGTGCCCGAGTGACATCTACGAAAACAATGGGGATCCGATCAGAACCCCAACCCGGCCACACCCGTCCCAGCGGTTCCGCCGGGTTAGGTGTGGGTTCAGATCAGACAGCCAGCCGCACCGCGTCGACGCGGACGTCGAACGAGGGGCGCTGTGCGAGGCGGTCGTTGGCCGCCAGGAGGTCTTCGATCGTGTCGATCTCGGTCGCGTACATCGAGCCGATGTCGACGCCGTACATCGTGCTGCCTTCGTCGATGATCTGCTGGAACGCGGCTTCGTAATATTCGTTCACGAGGCCCTGGACCGAGACGCGGTCGTGGAGCGCTTCGAACAGGCGCTTGCTCGACGCGGCCGAGAACAGCTCGATGCCGACCGACTCGCCCATCGCGGAGCGCACCGGCACGTGCTTGCCGATCGCGAGCACGCGGTCGTAGCTATCGGCGGTGACCTTGACCTCTTCGAGGCCGATGCCACCGACCGAGCGCACGGCGAGACAGTCGGGGCCGCGGTCGACGAGCTCCTCGATCACGTCGAGGTCGAACACGACGTCGCCGTCGAGCAGGATGAAGCCGTCGTTCTCGACGTGCTCGCGCGTCATCAGCAGCGAGTACGCGTTGTTCGTGGTCCGGAAGTCCGGGTTCGACACGAACGTGACATCGAGCTGCGGGAACCAGGCGGCGACCGCTTCACGAACCATGTGCTCGAGGTAGCCGGTACCGATCACGAACTGGTCGAAGCCACAGCGGAGAAGGCTGGTAATCGTGCGCCGTAGGATCGGAACGCCACCGACGGGGAGCAGCGTTTTCGGCGTATCGTCGGAGTGGGGACGAAGCCGGGTCGCGCAGCCAGCAGCGAGGATGACAGCCTTCATAGAGTGGGCCGGCCTCATGCAATCCATGTGCGATACGAGGTGACTCCGGAATGACACGCTGATGCCGCATAGTTGGGACATTCAGGTCATCGGAGGTGTCAGGGTTTCACCAGTCCTAGCCACTTTGCCGCCTTGACGGCGATGAAATCCTGTCACTAGCGTTCGCCCGCCCCGTTCTGTAAGTAACAAGGCGCGTTGCCCGAGCTCGACGCGCTCATCCTCGCTGTACATCCGCTGGCGAACGTTCGTATCGCCGGGCTCACGGCGAAGGACCGTGCAGTTCGCGTCGCGAAGCGAGTCGGTGCGACCCGCGTCCAGGTGGTGGAGAGCGCCGCCGAGCTCGCGACCTGGAAGGGTGATCAGCGTCCGCTCCTCGTGATCCGCGCGGATCAGCTCGTGCATACGCCGCTGGTCGCGCCTCTCGTCGAGGCCCTGCCAGCGACGGGCGTCGCGGCGGCGGTCGTTCCCGAGGATCCGGTTGTTCAGGATCTGACGCCGGGGAGCTTCGCAGGCGCGCTCGTCGCCGTCGATGGCGGTTCTGCTTCAGCCATCGTCGCAGGGCTCGTCAGCGGCGATACCGCGCTCGCGATGCCCGCCGATGCGAAGAAGATCCCGCACGGGAAGATCGCACGCGCACCGATCGCGACCCCGGCCGAGCGTCGCGTCGCGCATCGCGTTCTCTATCAGATCCTGATCAAGCCGCAGGACAACGCGATCACGCGCTACCTCTATCGCCCGGTGTCGTTCCCGCTCACGCGCTTGCTCGTGTGGACGCCGATCACGCCGAACCAGATCTCGTACGTCGTCGCGATCCTCGTCGCGATCGGCTGCTGGCTCACCGCATACGCGTCGCACGCGATGGCGCTCGTCGGCTCGGTGATCGTGCTCGTCGCCTCGTACGTCGATTGCTGCGACGGCGAAGTCGCGCGCGTGAAGCTGCTGTCGTCGCGATTCGGCGCGTGGATCGATACCGTCGTCGACGAGCTATCGTCGGTCGGCTACACGATCGCGCTCGGCTGGCACTGTCACCTCGCGTTCGGCCCGAAGTACTTCGGCGACCTGTCGTTCGATCCGTGGCTCGTATCGACGATCATCGCGACCGCCGCGATCCTGTGGTCGATCTACTGCATCTACTACAACCTGATCGTCGCGGTCGGGTCCGCGAATAGCCAAGACTACGTCGGCAGCTTCGAGGTCGCACCCGGTCGAGATGCGACGAAGGTCCGGCTCGTCCCCGCCGCGCCGCGCGCGATCCCGACGAAGCGCGAGCTGCCGGGCTGGGTCCGGTGGCTCGCGACCTACGCGCCGTATGTCGTGCGCCGCGACTTCATCGCGTGGGGCACCGTCGTACTCGCCGCGCTGCACTGGACGCAAGTCGCGTTCATCGGCCTCGCGCTCGGCGGCGTGATCACCGCGGTGATCGTGACGATCGACCACGTGCGACTCCGGTCACTGCGCCGCTCGCTCCTGCGCCGCGGCCTGTCCCTCGAAGCCCCGTGACAAATCAGCGCGTTGACACACGCGGTCGATGATGAGCAAATGAGAGCGTGAAGATCCGCCGGATCGCGAACGCGGCTGCCACCATCTTGGTGGCGATCGTCGTCGCGCTCGCGGTGCCGGTCTCCCAGCTCCGCACGGTCACGACGATCCACGAGAAGTGCTGCTGCCCCGATCCGGCGCACTGCCACTGCCCGACGAGCTCGACGAATCGAACCGGGGACGCGCAACTCAAGAACTGTCACAAGGTCGAGCACGACGTGCTCGCCCCGGAGCTGCCCGCATTCTCTTCGCCGGCGATCGCCGACGCGCCCGTGGCGGCGCAGGTCGTCGCGATCGCCGCGGTCTCGATCCCCGCTCCGCACGCCGCGCCGGCTGCACGTCGGCCCGACGCGCCGTCCTAGCGCGCGGTCGATCGTCCAGGCCAGAGATCCGTCATCCGACGGCGAGCCGCCGCGTGCGCTCGCCGGAGCTCTTTTCATTTTTCTCGTAAGGATTTTCGATGTTCAAGATCGTTCGTTTCTCGATCCCGTGCGCTCTCGTCGCATCGCTCGCGTTCGCCGCCTGTGGCGACAACGGTGGCAGCGAAGACGCCGACCCGTTCGACACCTATCAGATGTGCTTCGACGAGCACCACACGACCGAGATGTTCTCGGCCGCGCAAGCCGTCACGATCTGCTGCCTCTCGCACCCGATCGGTTCACAGCCGAAAAACGTCGTGTGCGGCGCGACCGCGGCGAGCTGCGAGACTTACGTCGGTTCGAACCTCGGTAGCGATGCCGGCTCGGCGGACATCACCGCGGGCTGCACCGACTACATCACCCAACGAGGCATGTAGCTCGTACGATGCGTATGGCCAGTCGGATCGGCGTGGTTATCGCGGTGGGGCTGATCGCCTCCGCCGCGCACGCCGATCATCACGGCATGGCGATGATGGGAGCGGCCGACGAGCCGACCGAGTTCGATGCGAGCGTGAACCTCGTCGCAGCGTCGTACAACACGCTGACCGAGGCCGGTGACTACGAGGGCATCCTGCCCTCGGTCGGCTGGCGTCACGATCGCTACGGCGTCGGCGCGAGCATGGGCCTGTATCGCATCATGCTGAACGGCCTCGACGAGCGCGGCATCGGCGACCTCATGGTCCACGCGGACGCGACGGTGTACTCGCACGAGCACACGACCGCGGGCGTGATGATGATGGTGTCGGTGCCGACCGGTGAAGAGATCTACGGCCTCGGCATGGGTCATCCCATGGTGATGCCGTCGCTCTACGGCACTTGGTCGGCAGGGCGCGTGACCGTCAACGCGAGCGCGGGCTTCTCGCGCGCGATCGCACAGATGGAAGCGGGCCACGATCACGGCGTGTGGCCGCTCGTCGAGCCGATGAACATGTCGGAGATTTCGTGGGGCGCGGGATGCGATGTCGCGCTCGGCAGCGGGGTGCACGGCACCGTGCGCGCCGGGGGTGGGATCCCGGTGGGGCTGATCGGGCACGAGCGCGTGATCGGTGCCGCACGCGTCGGTTGGGGATCGGGGCGAGTCGACACGGCCGTCGAGGTTCAAACGGGCCTCGTCGGCGATCCGTTCACTATTCGCGGCCTCGTCGAGACCGCTCTACACTTCTGAAGGAGTCATCCGATGTACCGCATCCTGATCTTGTTCGCGCTCGTCGCGTGTAGCGGCGCGAGTCCTACGCCGACGGGAACGACGTGCGCGGATCCGGATCCGATCACCGGAACCACGACGCTCACGTGGGACAACTTCGGTCACGACTTCATGTTCAAGTACTGCACCAATTGCCACTCGAGCACGCTGCCGAACTCGAAGCGCAATGGTGCGCCGATCTATCACGACTTCGACACGCTGCTCGGCGTGCTCGAAGTTCCGGACCACATCGACGAACAAACGGGATGGGGGCCGAAGGCCGAGAACAACTTCATGCCGGGCGGCGGCACGAACAATCGCTGCCCGAGCGTCGCCGGTGGTTCGCTCGACGAGGATTGTCCCGAACCGACCGGGGAAGAGCGCACGAACTTGGCGCAGTGGATCGCGTGCGAGCGGCTGCGTTCGCACGACGGCTCGGGCTCGGGTTCCGCGAACTAGCGGATCACGAGATCGCGACCGTCCCAGCGCGCGACCTTGTCGGCGGTCGGCACGCGCGCCCAGTCGAACGTCTGCGGTGACGCGTCGATCAGGTTCGCCGCAGCTGCGAGCAGCGCGAGGAGCTCGCCGGCGCTGTAGCGCGCGCGCAATTCGCTCCACGGGATCGAGCCATGCAGCTTCGCGAGCTTGTCACCGGCAGGCTCGAGCAACAGGAAGTGATGGCGGTAGCGCGGCTGCGGCAAGCCGAGCAGGCGCTGGAGCAACACCTGCGTCGCGGTCGACGGCGCGATATCGCGGCCGCGGATCACGTCGGTGATGCCGGCGTCGCCATCATCGACGACGACCGCGAGCTGATACGCGATCGCGCCGTCGCGCCGTCGCACGATCGGATCGCCGAGGTCGTGCGCAGGCGTCTGCGAGAGATCCATCCCGCCGTCGTCGACGAGCTCGACCCGATCATCCGGCAACCGCACGCGCACGGCGAGGTCGTGGACGTCGCGCCAACCACCCGCCGGCAGCGGCTTCGCGCGGCACGTGTTCTCGTATGCCCAGCCGCCATCCGGGGCGCGCCGCCCACCGCTGCGATCCGCGCGGCTGCACGAGCACGGGTACAACCTGCCCTGTTCGGCGAGCCGATCGAGCGCTTCTTCATGTCGCGACGTCCGCGCGCTCTGGACGATCGTGGCGTCCCACGCGAGGCCGAGCCAAGCGAGCGCGTCGACCATCTGGTCGCGCCACGCCTGCTTCACGCGCGTGACGTCGATGTCCTCGAGGCGGAGCAGCGCCTGGCCCCCCCGCGCGCGCGCGTCGAGCCAGACCAACAGCGCCGAGAGCAGCGTGCCCGGATGCGCCTCGCCCGTCGTCGACGGCGCGAACCTCGAAATCACCCTAGAGGTGTATCAGGAACCCGCGCGGTGCTCGTGCACCACGTTCGCGACTTGCGGGCGCTTCGCCGATTCCGCCCAGTACGGGTGGTAGTGGTTGTCGCCCTTCAGGAACGTCCACGCGGTGTCGTGGACCTGCGGGCGCGTATCGATATGGACGAACTGCTCCATCGGGTACCAGCCGACGCCGACGTCCGTATAGGTCTTCCACACGTAGTCGCGGATCTCGCGGAGCTGGACGCCGCGGATGCGGAAGTCGAGAGCGCGCGCATCGCGGTGCGGCGACGTCGGCGATTCTCCGCGGTTCACGCGGACGGCCGAGACGTACTCGATCGTCTTGTCCGGATAGTGATCCTGGACGTCGGCGAGCATCGCGAGCGTCTGCTGCGCCATCAGCTTCTCGTGGAACGTCTTGCGGCAGCGGAACAAGCGCTTCACCAACGTCTTGGTATCGGCGTCGGTTGCACCATCGCGCCAGATCGCGATCGTGCCCTGCTGGTGATCGTTCTCGTCATACAAATGGACGGCCACAGGTCCGGCTACTTCGGCGTTCACGACTGTCGCGACGGCCTGCACCGGCATCGGCGCAGGAGCAGCGGCAGCGGTCCACCCCGCCATCGCCGTGGTCATGATCTTGATCTTGATCAGGATTGGAACCATCGGAGGAAGAGAACGCTCTCACAGAATTGTTGGTGTTCAAATCAGTTTTTGCTCCCGTAACTTCCGACGGAATTCCGCAAAGATTCAGGTTCAGATGACAGAGTCTTACACTCCGAGTTAGCGTCACGGCCCCGATGAAATTCAGCGACGAACACCTACAGCTCCGCCGCACCGTCCGCGATTTCGTAGAGAAGGAGATCAACCCACACACAGAGGCGTGGGAGAAAGCCGGCGGGTTTCCCGCCCACGAGGTGTTCAAGAAGTACGGACGCCTCGGCCTGCTCGGCATCAACAAGCCCGAACAGTACGGAGGCATGGGCCTCGACTACTCGTATCAAGCAGTCGCGACCGAAGAGCTCGGCAACTGCGCCGGCGGCTCGATCCCGATGGCGCTCGGCGTCCAGACCGACATGGCGACGCCGGCACTCGCACGCTGGGGCACGCACGAGCTCAAGCAGGAGTTCCTCGCGCCGGCGATCGCGGGCGACGTCGTGTGCTCGATCGCGGTGAGCGAAGCCTCCGGCGGCAGCGATGTCGCGGCGATCAAGACGGTCGCGAAGAAGGACGGCTCCGACTACGTGATCAACGGATCGAAGATGTGGATCACGAACGCGACGCACGCCGATTGGCTGTGCTTGCTCGTGAACACCGGCGACGGCCCGGTCCACATGAACAAGACGCTCGTGATCGTGCCGACGAAGCTCAAGGGCGTCACGATCGGCGCGAAGATCGACAAGCTCGGCATGCGCGCGAGCGACACCTGCCCGGTGTTCTTCGAAGACGTGCGAGTCCCGCAGCGCAACCGCATCGGTGAAGAGGGCATGGGCTTCATGATGCAGATGGTGCAGTTCCAGGAGGAGCGCCTGTGCGGCGCACTCAGCACGCTGCGCGGCATGGAGAAGGTGATCGACGCGACGATCGCCTACACGAAAGAACGCCACACGTTCGGCCAGCCGCTGATCGACAACCAGGTCATCCACTTCCGCTTCGCCGAGCTGAAGACCGAAGTCGAGGCGCTGCGCTCGCTCGTCTATCGCGCCGTCGAGGAGTACCAAGGTGGGACAGACGTCACGATGCTCGCGTCGATGGCGAAGCTGAAGGCCGGCCGGCTCGCGCGCGAAGTTGCCGACTCCTGCCTGCAGTACTGGGGTGGCATGGGCTTCACGTGGGAGAACGTCGCCGCGCGCGCCTTCCGCGACACGCGGCTTCTGTCCATCGGCGGTGGCGCCGACGAGATCATGCTCGGTATCATCTGCAAGCTGATGGGGATCCTCCCCGGCAAGAAGAAGAAGCCGCAGTAGCTCGTGTCCTGGCGCGCGATCGTTCTGGTCTGTTTACTCTCGGTCGCGCGTCCCGCTCTGGCGGATTCGACGCCTAGGCCGGTCGTGGGCTTTCGCGTGCGCGGCGCGTCGAAGCTGACCGAACGCACGCTGAGTTACCTCGCGCACGTCGACCTCGGTGACGTGCTCGACGACTCGAAGATCGCCGAGGTCGAAGCGGCGCTGATGTCGAGCGAGCTGTTCAAGACCGCGGTCGTCGCACTCGAACCGACCGAGGGCGGCGTGCTCGTGGTCGCGACGCTCGAGGACAAGATGTCCTGGATCGCCGCACCGACGCTGTTCATCCTGCCCGATCACTATTCGGTGGGCGCCGGCTACGCGGAGAGCGACCTCGGCGGTGAGAACAAGAAGATGCTGCTTTACGGCCAGTACGGCAATCGCACGTCGCTCGTGCTCGCGACGTTCCTGGATCCGTCGATCCACGGAACGAAGTGGGAGGCGCGCTACGACCTGTATCTGCTCCACCAGATCACCGACGAGTACTCGAATATCACCCCGCGCTCGTTCGCGATCGAGCGCGAGTCGACCGAGACGTTCCTCGATGCCGGCGCGCTGATCGGTTACCGGCCGTTCTGGTGGCTCGTCGAGGAGCTCCGCCTGCGCGGCGCGTACGTTTACTTTCGGGACTCGAACGCCGGCGATGCGGCGAAGACGCCCGTCGCTGCACCGCAGAGCGATGGCTGGGACATCTCGGCGCAGCTGATCACGACGCTCGATCACCGCAGCCACTACTACGGCGTGACCTGGGGGCCATACGTCCAGCTCCAGCTCGAGGCGTCGGTGCCGGTGCTCGATAGCTACGGCTATCAATCGATCAAGACCCGCGCGTACTACAGCTGGCGCCTGTTCGACGAGCACGAGCTCGAGTTCCGCAGTCGGTTCCAGGCCGGCCGCCGGCTGCCGTTTCACGAGGACATCACGCTCGGCGGCGCATCGGATCTCCGCGGCTACGAGATCGATCAGTTTCGCGGCTCGCTCGCGACGATGTTCCGCGCCGAGTACTCGGTGCCGGTCTACAAGTACAAGCTGTTCGCGTTTCGCGCGATCGGGTTCTACGACGCCGGCTACGTCCGGGTCGGCGCGCACGACCAGCCGCTCAAGAACTACCTACCGGACCAGCCGCCGGGCACGTCGTGGTTTCGCAGCGACGCGGGTGCGGGGATTCGGTTATATGTCTCGACGATCGTGCTGCCGCTGCTCGGCTTCGACGTCGCGTGGGGCATCGAATCGCACGCGCCCGAGTACTACTTCGAGCTCGGCCTCACGGATTTCTAGTCGACGTTGACGTTGACCTGAACCTGAACCTGAACGCCACCGTCGACGTGGTCGCGAAGTGGTCCGGTCGCGCCTCGCGTTCGAACGACCTCGTGCCAACCCGTTGCGCCGTCTGTGGGATTCGCCTAGGGATGCACCGGCACCAGGACTGCCGTATCCGACGGATCACCAGACAACCTCAGGACGTCAGCCCGTCCGAGCGGTCGACGCCAACGTCGATGGTGGCGTCGACGTTCAAGTTCAGGTCAAGGTCAACGTGGGTCAGTGCTTGGTCAGATCGAGCGTGACGTCGATCGTCTTCTTCTTCGCGTCGATGTTCGTCACCGGCTCGACCTGGGTCTGCGCGGTGTTCTGGATCTTGATGATCCCTTCCTGCATCGACTTGCGGCTGAACACGTCGCCCTTCTTGAGCGTGACCATCGCCAGGTACTTCTTCGCGTCGGTATCGGGCACGCCCTTGACGTCGAGCTTGCCGAGCCGGAACTGATCGCCCTCGATGATCGTGAACAGCGCGGGCGCCGCACCGCCGCTCGGCTTGGGCGGATCGACCGCGACGTTGATATAGCCGTGGTCGTAGTAGTACGCGCTGAGCTGGAGCGACGCGCGATCGACGAGCTCGTTGTTCCACGGCGAGCTCGCGACGACCGTGCCTTCCATCGCCTTCAGGAGCTCGGTCTTCTTCGCGTGCGCGTTGCCCTTGAACTCGACGGTCGTGATCGTCGTCGCCTTGCCCGGCGTGATCTCGATCGAGACGTCGACTTGGTTCTTCTCGACCTCCGTCGCCTTCCACGCGACCTGGACGTCGGTGTAGCCCTTCGCGAGGTACTCGGCGCGGACCTCGGCGACGACCTTCGCGAGCAGGGTCGGATCGAGCGGCAGGCCCGCTGCCGTCGACAACAGGCCGGGCAGCGGGATGTCCTGACCGCCGACCTCTTTCGCGGTGAGACCGCGGAGGTTGCGCGACGGCACGAGCGTGACGACGAGCTCGACGCCATCGGCGAGCTGGACCGCCGACGCGTTGACGTCGCCGACGCCCTTGATCCCGAGCACCTGGGTCAGCTCCTCGCGCAGGCGCGCGCGATCGAGCGGCTTGCCGACCTCGCCGGCGAGCATCTGCTTCGCCGCGGCGGCCTCGGTCGCGTCGTCGCTCTTCACGGTGACGGTCTTGACCGCGCCCTCGAGCAGGTTCCACGCGACTTCCGGCGCGGGGCCGGTCGGCGTCGTGACGGGCGGAAGCGTCGGGCGATCGGTATTGCCGGCGCCGCCACCGCACGCGGCGAGAAGAACAAGAACAAGCCGCTTCACTTGGCCCTCTCGACATGCGAGGACGCGCGCAACCGTTTGACCCATTCGCCCTGCGCGGCCGCGGCCTTCTCGGCGTACACGGCTTCGCGGATCTGATCCTTCAGCGAATCGAACGAGCCGAGCGAGGGGTTCGCCTTCTTCGCCTCGTCGTAGCGCTTCTGGAGCTCTTCATCGGTGACCTGCGCGCGCACCGATGGAGCGTCGAGCGTGAACGCGCGCTGCATGCGGATCTGGCGGGCGAGCTCGCGGCGATACGTCGCGCGGGTGAAGTGTTGATCGGCGAGCGCCTTGTCGAGGCCGGCGTCGTCGAGGTGGTTCTCGGCCTTGATCATCGCCTCGGCCTGCGCGAGCTCGCTATCGGTGACATCGACGTGGAGGCGCACCGCCGCGTTCTCGATCAGCGCGCCGTCGATCAGCGCATCGATCGCCGCTTGCGTCTGATCGAACGACGGCTTGTCGATCTTGTTGCGCTCGAAGATCTCGTCGATCTCGCTGTGAAAGATCGGGCGACCGTCGACGGTCGCGACGACGTGGTCGAGCTTCGCGGTCGATCCATCCTGCGGACGGGCAAGTGCGAGAGCCGGGAGGGTGAGGAGACAGAGAACGAGGTAGTGGTTCATTCGTGCGGTACGACGCCGTTGACCGGCACCCAGATGGTCTCGCCCGATGCGCCGACCTCGAGCTCGTAGTAGCCCTGCAGCAGCTGGCGCACGGTTGCGGATTGCATGAGGCCGTTCGGCCCCGGCACCAGCACGCGCGCACCCGGCGAGACTTTCTTCGCGATCTCGCCCGAGGCGACCTGCGACGAGCCGATGTGCGAGACACCGATGCCCATGATCGAGCCGCGCGGTTGCTCGGCATCGGCGGCGATGCCGATCCGCATCGCGCCCGGCGCCGGGGTCGGCACACCCGGCTGGGTGATGTCATCGGTCGAGCGCGGCACCTCGACGCGTGCGGCGGGCTTTCCGACGAGCCCGCTCGCTTCCGTCACGCGCTGGCGCGCCGCAGGCGGTGGAACACTCGGCATGAGGCGCGGCGTCGGCGTGCCCGCGATCTCGCCGCTCACGACCGCCTTCGAAGGCGGTGGAATCGGCGTGCCGTCCGCGATCTTCGATTTCTCGAGCGGCGGTGCGGGCAGCGGCAGGGGCAGCGGTGGCGTCGACGCCGAGCGCGGCGGTCGCACGTTGATCTCGCCCGACGCTTGCTGCGACGGCTGGCTCGATGCGCGCGGCTGCTTGAGCGAAGGCAGCGCCGGCGGCTCGACGGTGACCGGGTTGATCGGCGGCGGCGTCGTCGTCGCGAGGTTGCGGCCTGCGGGCCGTGGCGGCGGAAGATCGTCGGGCGGCGGTAGCGGCGGTGGCTCGAGTGCGGGCGAAGCGAGCGGCGCGGTGCGCGGCTCGCGCATCGTATCGGGCAGCGGCGCGCGCTGGGTCTCGCCGTTCGGATTCGAGCCGAGGCGATGATGACGCCCCGACCAATCGAGCGAGGGCACGAGCTCTTCGATCGGCCGCGTGCCGTCGTCGGCGAGCACCGCGAGGTGGCCCATCCGCACGAGCTCGATCCCGAACACCGCGCCGGCCGCCGGGTTGTATGCGACGAGCTCCTCGATGATGTGCGGCTGCATCTGCAGATCCGTCACGGCGTTCGGCGTTCCCGCCATCACCACGCGGCGCGTGAGCAAGCGCGCGAGCATCCGCTCGATCGAGCGCGACACCGAGCGCAGGATCCCATCGTTGACCGCATCGAACGGCAGGCCGACGAACTGCGCGATCAACAGGCTCGGATCGGTGCAGCGAACTTGCAGCGATCCGGTCGCGCGCAGCCGCACACCTTCGCCGGTCGTCGGCACGATGAACATCGTGACCATGTCGAACGACACTTCGACGGGCGCGGTCAGAACGAAGAACGCACTGACGGGCCGCATCGGATCCGGCGTGCGCCAGCGATGCCGTCCCGTCGGCAACAAGTTGCCGACCAACCACGCCGGACACATCACGACTTGCTCGTCATCCGCGCAGACAACCTCGTGCTCTTCTGGACCGATCGGAAACGGCCAGGCGTACACGAGATGGTCAGACGCGACTGCGTCGCGCGCGATGACCGGCATCAACGCGATACTACAGGATCTCTTCGGAGGAAGGTTCGGCCCGCTCGCGCGTAAAAATGGTTAAAGGGGCAACCTAATCCTCGTCGCTGTCGGGCACCTCGTCCGACAGTGCGATGGGGTGGATTCGTACGCGCCTAACACGCCGCGGAGACGCCTCGATCACCTCGAGCACGGTCCCGTTATCAGTCGTCAGACGTTCCCCGGCTTGGGGAATTGCCTGGGCGAGCGCCATGCACAGGCCCGCGATGGTCGTCCGGTCGCGGCCGACCGGCAGGTCGAGGTGGAGGTCGCGGTTGACCTTGCGGACCGCGGCCCAGCCCTGAACCAGGATCGTACCTGCCGGCTCGCGCGTGAAGTACTGCTCGGGGACATCGTCCTCGCTCATGATGTCGCCGACGAGCTCCTCGATCAGGTCCTCGGTCGTGACCAGGCCAGAGATGCCGCCGCCGTCGTCCATCACGATCGCCATCTGGGTCCGCCGGCGTTGCATCTCGCGGAGCAGGTCGAGAGCCCGGGTCGTCTCCGGCACCTTGTGCGCGGGCCGCAAGATGTCCTCGAGGACGACGAGGCCTTTTTCCCACGACAGCGACAACACGTCGCGCGCGACGACGTAGCCGATGATGTTGTCGATGTTGTTGTCGTAGACGGGCATCCGGCTGTGGCCCTCTTCGAGCAGCACGCGCTGGACTTCCTCGGGCGGCGCCGAGCGGCGTAGCGCGACGACACGGTTGCGCGGCACCATGACCTCGGCGACGGTGACCTCGCCGAACCCGAGCGCGCGCGACGCGATCTCCGACGCCCGCGGATCGACCGAGCCGGTCTTCGCGGCCTCTTCGACCAATTGCTGGAGCTCGTCGCGGGACAGCCGCGCTTCGGTGAACGTGGTGCGGTCGCCGAAGAACCGGAGGAACAGGTTCGAGGTTCCGGTCAGCAGCCAGACGACCGGCCGGACGATCCGCGACATCGTCTGGAGCGGCCGCGCGACGAAGAACGAGTAGCGATCCGCGTAGCGCAGCGCGAGCGATTTCGGCACGAGCTCGCCGACGACCAGCTCCGTGAACGCGACGATCGCGACGACCGTGACCAGCGAGACGGCCGCCGACCAGTTGCCCAGGCCCCAGCTCCGGTAGGTCGGCTCGAGCGCACTTTCGAGCCGGGCACCGCCGAACGCGGCGGCCGCGGTCCCGGCGATGGTCATCCCGATCTGGACGGTCGCGAGGAACCGCTCCGGCCGGTCGCGCAGGTTCTTGAGCGCTAGCGCACGGCGGTCCTTGCGCCGAATGAACTCGCGCAGCCGGGTCTTGCGCACGGTGAGCACGGCGATCTCGGAGCCCGAGAACAGACCGTGGATCATCAGCAAACCCACCACGATCAGTAGCTCGGAGATCATGCGTTCCCGTCCGGACCCGCGCGCAGCATACGCTATAAGCTGAGCCCCATGTCGCCCCGGCCACCGCCGACGACACCCCCCAAGAAGTCGTACATCACGGCCGACGGCGCATCCAAGCTGCGAGCAGAGCTCGAACAGCTGTGGACCGTCGAGCGTCCGCGCGTCACCCAGGAGGTCGCCGATGCCGCCGCCCAGGGCGACCGGTCGGAGAACGCCGAGTACATCTATGGAAAGCGCCGGCTGCGCGAGATCGATCGCCGGGTCCGGTTCTTATCGAAGCGGCTCGACGTCCTGACGATCGTCAACGAAGCGCCGTCCGATGCGTCGCGCGTGTTCTTCGGCGCGTGGGTCACGCTCGAGGATGAAGACGGCGAGCAAGTCACCTATCGGATCGTCGGACCAGACGAGTCGAACTCTGCGCGCGGCTGGATCAGCATGGAGGCGCCGGTCGCGAAGGCGCTGATGGGCAAGCGCGATGGCGACGACGTGCTCGTCCGGCGACCGAAGGGCGACATCACGTTCTCGATCGTCGGCATTCGCTATCGCGAGGATGGTTGATGGCCACCTCGTACGAGCCGCGGCCGACCTCCGACGGCGTGCCGCGCCCGATCTACGACGACGTTCCCTCGCGCGCGATCGCGGTCCAGCTGCCGCCGGTGATGGCGCAGTACGCGCGCTCGCTGCTGCGCTGGCGACCGAAGTGCGAGATCACGCCGCTGCGCGAAGGCGCCGAGACGTTCCCCGCGATGCTCGAGGCGATCGCCGCGGCGAAGACATCGGTCCTGCTCGAGGTCTACATCCTCGCGGCCGATGCGACCGGCGATCGGTTCAAGGCGGCGCTGCTCGAGCGCGCTCGGGCCGGCGTGAAGGTGCGGATCCTCTACGACGCGGTCGGTTCGTTCGGGCTCGCGACGTCGTGGTCCGACGAGCTGCGCGAAGCTGGCGTCGAGATCCACGTGTTCAATCCGATCGCGCTGTGGCGCCGGCGGTTTCGCTGGTCGCATCGCGATCACCGCAAGATCCTCGTCGTCGACGACGAGGTCGCGTTCACCGGCGGGCTCAACATCGCCGACGACTACGCGCCGAGCGAAGAAGGCGGGAAAGGCTGGCACGACATGCACTGCCGGGTGCGCGGGCCGGCGGTGCTCGATCTGTCGCGGCTGTTCCGGCGCACGTGGATCGCGAGTGGTGGAGCCGTCTATCCCTGGCCGCCGCGCGCGAGCGATGCGCCCGAAGGTCCCGGCGAGAGCTACGCGCGGGTGATCGAAAATACGAAGCGGCGCCAGCGCGGCGCGTTTCGCCGGACCTACCTGCACGTGATCAAGCACGCGCGCGACAGCGTGATGATCGAGAACGCGTACTTCTTGCCCGAGCGACGGGTGCGCCGCGCGCTCGCGCGTGCCGTGCGCCGCGGCGTGAAGGTCAGCGTCATCGTGCCCGGTCACTCCGACGTGAAGATGGTCGAGTACGCGAGCGACTACGTGCTGCGCAGGCTCGCGAAGCGTGGCGTCGAGATCCTGCGCTGGCAGGGACCGATGATGCACGCGAAGACCGCCGTCGTGGACGGCATGTGGTCGACGATCGGTAGCTACAACTTCGACGCGCAGAGCCGGTTCAACAACCTCGAAGTCACGCTCGAGATCCTCGATCCGAAGCTCGGCGCGGAGATGGTCGAAGAGTTCAACGAGTCGCGCGCGAACTGCACGCTATACGACGAAGCCGCATGGTTACGCCTGCCGTGGTACCGCAAGGTGCTCGCGTGGATCGGCTATCGCCTGCGCGGCGTCTTGTAGCAAGCTTGCTTCGTTTCGGAGCAAGCGCGGTCCGGATCGGAGCAGCGCTGCCGTCGCCACGCGGACTTACGGCTGGCATCGAAGCTGCTCTTCTCCAGCTCGGAAGGAGATAGCTATGACTCACGATTTGACCGTTCGGTTTCTCGGCGTGCGCGGCTCGATCGCGACCCCTGGACTGGCCGCGGGCGGAAATACGTCCTGCGTCGAGGTCGTCGCCGGTGATACGCGGATCATCCTCGATGCCGGCACGGGTCTTCGCACGCTCGGCAACGAGCGGATGGCGCACGGACCGCGTCACTCGACGATCCTGCTCTCGCACCTGCACTGGGACCACGTCGCCGGTCTGCAGTTCTTCACGCCGGTGTACGTGCCGGGCCATCGCGTCGAGATCGCGAGCGGTCCGAACGGCGTGATGAGCCACGACGCGGCGATCCGCTCGCTGTTCAAGGCGCCGTTCTTTCCGGTCGAGTTCGAGGATCTCGGCGGCACCGTCACGACGCGCGAGCTCCGCCCGAACGACCAGTTCGTGATCGGCGACATCACGGTGACGATGGCGCGGCTGAATCATCCGGATCCTGTCTATGGCTATCGCCTGGAGCATGCCGGCCAGTCGATCGTGTACGCGACCGACACCGAGCACTTCGCGTGCGTCGATCCGACGCTGAAGAAGCTCGCGTCGGGCGCGGACATCCTGATCTACGACGCGCAATACACGCCCGAGGAGTATCCGGCGAAGGTCGGCTGGGGCCACTCGACGTGGGCCGTCGAGCTCGCGCGAGCTGTTTCTGGCAAGCAGGGGGCAGTGCCGCAGCTCGTGCTGTTCCATCACGATCCGGGTCGCAGCGATGCGGCGCTCGACGCCCTCGAGGCCGACGCGCGAGCCGTGTTGCCGGGGACCGTGGCGGCGCGCGAGGGAATGATCCTGTCGGCGCGCGATGCGGAGAAGGCCGCGGCTGCATGAACCTCGTGCGCCGTGCCATGCTTGCTGGGGGCATGGAAAACGATCAGCGGTTCGAGCTGCTCGCCGACTTGGGCGCGATGGTCGCCGGCGAGGTCGAGCTCGACGATCTGCTCGGGACGTTCGCGACCCGGGTCGCGCGCGCGCTCGGTGCGGATCGCGCGACGCTGTGGCTGATCGACGCGGCGACAGGAGACTTGCGATCGAGAGTGGCAACGCTGCCGGAGTTGCCCGAGCTCCGCGTGCCGGCGGGCGCGGGGTTGGTCGGCCACGTCGCGGCGAGCGGCGAGCTCGTGAATGTTCGCGATGCGAGCTCGGATCCGCGGTGGGGCGGCGAGGAGCTCGCACAGTCGATCGGCTATCGCACGACGTCGATCCTGACGGCGCCGATCGTGCGGCGCGAGCAGATCCGCGGCGTGCTGCAGGTGCTGAACAAGCGGAGCGGCTTGTTCGACGCGCGCGACGAGGAGTTCGTCCAAAAGCTCGCGGAGCAGATCGGCCGCGCGCTCGACTACACGACGCTGCGCGGTGACGACGCCCAGCGCGGCATGACCGTGCGCGGTCGGTTCAACCACGTGATCGGTCGCTCGCCGGCGATGGCGGCGGTCTACGACATGATCGTGAAGGCCGCGCAGACCGACGCGACGGTATTGCTGCACGGCGAGACGGGCACGGGCAAAGGGTTGTTGGCGCGGGCGATCCACGTGAACTCCGCGCGGCGCGAGGCGGCGTTCGTTCATGTCGATTGCACGACGCTGCCCGCGGCGCTCGTCGAGAGCGAGCTGTTCGGCCACGAGCGCGGCGCGTACACCGGTGCCGACTCGCGCGTGATCGGCAAGGTCGAGGCGGCGAACGGTGGCACGCTGTTCTTGGACGAGATCGGGGAGTTGCCGCTGCCGCTGCAGGGCAAGCTGTTGCGGTTCGTCCAGGAGCGCCAGTTCGAGCGGATCGGTGGGCGCGAGACGCTGACCGCGGACGTGCGGCTGGTCGCTGCGACGAATCGCGATCTCGAAGCGATGGCGGCGCAGGGCCAGTTTCGGAGCGACCTGTTCTTTCGGCTGCGGGTGGTCGAGATCGTGATCCCGGCGCTGCGCGAGCGCGGTGGCGAGGACATCACCGATCTCGCGGAGCACTTCGTCCAGCAGTTCTCGCGGCGCTATCGCAAGGGCCCGCTGCGGCTGTCGGACTCGGCGCGCGCGGCGTTGATCGCGTACCCGTGGCCGGGGAACGTGCGCGAGCTCGAGAACACGATCGAGCGCGCGGTCGTGCTCGCGTCAGGGCCGTCGATCGGTGGCAAGGATCTCGCGCTCGAGCGCCGGGTCGCGGCGAGTCAAAGCAGCGTCGGGATCCCGGTCGCGAGCTCGAGCGTCGCGATTCCGATCGTCGAGCCCGATGGGATCGTGCTGCCGCCCGATCTGCCGCTCGAAGAAGCCGAGCGGCGCTATGCGCGCGCGGTGCTCGAGCGCGAAGGCGGCAATCAGTCCGCCGCCGCCCGCGCACTCGGGATCAGCCGCAACAAGCTCGCGCGCCTGCTGCGCGGCTGAATTTGCCCTCACGTTCGCCGGCGCGTTAGGGTCGGCGCATGCGCTTCTTCGCCACCGTCCTGGCCGTGCTCGCGTTGGCCACGCCCGCGTTTGCCGACGACGACGATGCGAAGGGCGAGAAGGGTCGCCCCGCGGAGAAGGGCACGCTCGGCGTCGGCCTCATCGTCGGCGAGCCGACCGGCATCTGCGCGAAGATCTATTTGTCGCAGGATCGGGCGTTACAGATCGCCGCCGGGTCCGCGTTCATTTCGAACGGGCTCCAGATCCACGCCGACTACGTGTTCCACCCGTGGATCCTCCAGGACCGCGATTCGTTCGTGCTGCCGGTCTATCTCGGCCCGGGTGCGCGCGTGATCGACTACAGCGGCGGCTCGATGGGCTCCTCGCACTTCGCCGCCGGTCTCCGCGGCGTGATCGGCCTGTTATTCGACTTCAAGAGCGTGCCGCTCGACGCGTTCATCGAGGTCGCCGGCGTGCTCGAGTACGACTTCAAGTCCGGTAACGGTGCGGGCGTCGCGTTCAACGCCGGCGCCGGCATGCGCTACTACTTTTAGGGGTAGTTCGGGTGCGCCGGATCGAAGAACGCGATCGGCGCAGCGAGGCACGCGTCGGGGATCCCGAAAGCGTCGACGAGCTCTCGGGCGTGCGGTGCGAGCTCGTTCAAGAGCGCCTCGACGTCGCGGCGAATCTGGCGCGAGCGGGTCGCATCGAAGTAGCCGCACTCGAGGAACCACGCGGCGTGACGCTCGAGCCGCGCGAGTAACGCGAGATCGCCGACGCGCGCGACGAGCTCGGCGGTCGCCGTATCCGCCGGTACGCGCGCCGCGAACCACTCGGCGGTCAGGCGCTCCGCGAACGCCTCCGCGATCGCGACGACGTGATCCTGGACCGCGAGGATCGCCGCCTCGCCTTCCATGCCGCCATCGAGCCGCTTCTTGATCCGCGCGGCGCAAGTCTCGATCAGATGCTCCTCGCGGAACGCGAACGCCGCGAGCTGCCAGCCGCGATCGCGCACCGGCTCCGAGCCAGCGCGCCGCACGCCGAGCACCGAGCCGACGCGACGAGCGACCGCGCGTAGCACCGCGCGATTGCCACCCGTCGCGAGCTGCTTGCGATACGCACCGAGCATCGCCTTGCCGGCGAGCTGCGCGAGCACCGTGTTGTCGCCTTCGAACGTCGTGAAGATCTCGACGTCGGTGCGGAGCTCGGGGATGCGATTCACCGACAGGTAGCCCTGCCCGCCGCACGCCTCGCGCGTCGCTTGGACCGCTTCGACCGCGCGCGTGCTCGCGTAGACCTTGAGCGCTGCCGCCTGCGCTTCGAGCTCGCGGGTATCGCCGAGCTCGCCCGAGAACGCCTTCGCGTGGCGCTGACGAAGCTCGCCGAACGCGACGCGCAAGACGACGGTCTCGGCGAGATGCGGGAGCAAGCGCCGGCGATGCGTCGGATAGTCGAGCAGGCGCCGCTCGGTCTCCGGCCCGAACTGATGGCGCGCCTCCGCGTAGCGGATCGCGATCGCGAGCGCCGCGCGCGCGGCGGAGACTGCACCGGCTCCGACGGAGACGCGGCCACCGATCAGGGTACCGAGCATCGTGAAGAACCTGCGATCCGGGCTCGCGATCGGAGATGCGTAGTGACCGTCGACGTCGATCGACGCGAACCGGTCGAGCAAGTTGTCGACCGGCACGCGGACGTGCTCGAACCACAGGCGCCCGTTGTCGACGCCGTTGAGGCCCATCTTGTGCCCCGAGTCCCCGGTCCGGACGCCGGCGATGGCGCCGCCCGCGGACGTACGGACCGGAACGAGGATCGCGTGGACGCCGTGGCGCTCGCCGGCGACCTCGAGCTGCGCGAACACGACCGCCCAGCGCGCGTCGTGCGCCGCACCGCCGATCCACTCCTTGCGCGCCGATTCGCCCGGCGTGTGGATCTCGAGCTCGCGGGTCGCGTGGTCGTAGCGCGCGATCGTCTCGATCGCCGCGACGTTCGAGCCGTGGCCGACCTCGCTCATCGCGAAGCAGCCGAGCTCCGCATTGCTCGCAATGTTCGCGAGCCGCGCGTGATGTCGCGCGGTGCCGAGCGCCCACACGGCCCCTCCAAACAGGCCGTACTGGACGCCGACCTTCACCAACAAGGAGAGGTCTCCGTGCGCGAGCTCCTCGAACAGCGCGCTGAATCCGGCGAGGTCGTCGGCCGAGGTCACGCCCGGAAACGCGAGGCGGGGGAGCCCCGTCGCGGCGAGCTCGTGCAGCCAGCCGCGCACGATCGTGCGGTGCTGATCGACCGGAAGGCCGTACACCGTGCGCGGGGTCGACAGGAACTGACGCGCGCGGGCGCGGACATCCGCGTGATCTCCGTCGAGGAATGCCGCGAGTCCGGGGGCAATCGCGATCGGCGCGGGTGGCGCCTCGGCCGCCTCGAGGGGTGCGAACAAACCGAGGTCGCGCGCGAGCTGGTCGGCCGCGTGGCGTGCATCGCCATCGGCCGCCACGCTGCGGGCCACACGTGCGAACGACGCGCGCGCCCTCTCGCTCGAGGTCGTGGCGACGTGATCGATCAAGGTGCGCAGCCGCGCCAGCTCGCTCGTCCCGACCGGGGTTTGGTCATCGAGCCACGCCGCGAGCACCGCGCGCGCCGCCGGGCGCAACCAAGGCTGCGCCGCCATCGCGGTGAGAACGCGTGCGCGGTCCTCGGGCTCGAGATCGAAATCACTCCACGCGACATAGATCAATGGGGCGAACGCGCGGAGCTGCGGATCGTCCAGCGCGGCGACGCGATCGATGGCCATGGCGAACTATGGTCCGGAGTCCGGTTGCTCGTCACGGCGCTTCCGATCGCGAACCACGTGCGCTAGAACGGGTCGGTGCCGGCCGCCAAGTCTGCTAAGGGGAAGCCGACCGCGAAACCTGGCCGGACGGCCAAGGCTGCGGTCGCGAAGGCGTCCAAACCGGCCCCGCCCAAGGCCCCCAAGCCCGACGACGCCGCCGCGCGCGGCGATCGCAGCAAGCGCCTCCTCGATCTCGTGATGATCCTGCTGCGCGCGCGTACGCCCGTGACGTATCGCGAGATCCGCGATCAGTTCGTCGCGTATCAGACGCTGAACGTCGAGGCCGGCCTTCGCGCGTTCGAGCGCGACAAGGCGGACCTGCTCGATCTCGGTGTGCCGATCCGCTACGTCACGCCCGACGAGGACGACTCGCTCGAAGACGGCGGCTACGTGATCGATCTCAAGCGGTTCAAGATGCCGGAGGTCCGGCTCACCGCGGACGAGATTTCGGCGCTGGTGCTGGCCGCGTCGGTCGCGCACGCGATGCCCGGCGGCGCCTACCCGAAGATCGTCGACCTCGCGCTCAAGAAGCTCGCGTTCGATCTGCCCGAGCTCCCCGACACGCCGACCGAGTTCCCGCGGCCGACCAGCAACTCTCCGACGGTGCTCGTCCACTTCCCCGAGAAGGCCGTCGCCCGCCCCGAGCTCGCCGAGATCTACGCCACGCTCGAGGCCGCGACCCGGTTCCACAAGCGCGTCACGCTGACCTACCAGACCGCCACGACCGCGATGACGTCGCGCCGCGATGTCGATCCGTACGCGATGGTCTATCGCGAGGGTGCGTGGCTCGTCGTCGGCTGGTGTCACCTGCGGCACGAGGTCCGGTCGTTCCGCGTCGATCGCATCCGCGAAGCGATCATGGCGCCGAAGCCCAAGTCTCCCGACTTCGAGCGGCCCGCCGACTTCGACGTCAAGGCCTACGCGACCCGCTCGCCGTGGACGTTCACCAGCGAACCCCCCGAAGAGGTCCAACTCGCCATCTCGGCCGAGAGCTCCGAGCTCCTGAACGATGACTTCGGACCGACCGCGGTCAAGCGCGTCGACGGCAACCGCACGCTCGTCACGTTCGACTGCACGAACCCCGAGTTCGCGGCGAGCCGCGTGCTCGCGGCCAAGGGCGGCATCCAGGTGCTGCGCGGAGACAAGTTGCGCGCGCGGATCGCCGACGAGCTCGCCGCGATCGACGAGCGCTACGCGTCGGAGATCCCGTACGTCGAGCGCGATGGGAGCCAGCGATGAGCCGCGATGTCGCGCAGCGGCTGCGCCGCCTGCTGTTCATCGTGCCGTACGTCGCGAAGCATCCCGAGGGCGTGCCCGTCGAGGCGCTCGCGAAGCAGATCGGTGCCGATCGCGAAGAGTTGCTCGGCGACCTCGAGCTCTTGTCGCAAGTCGGTCCGCCGGATGGAGATCCGGGCGAGTACCTGCTCGTCTCGGTCGACGAGGGTCGCGTGTTCGTCGATCTCGCGCATCGCCTGACCCGGCCGCTGCGGCTGACAGCCGCGGAAGGTTGCTCGCTGCTGCTCGGCATCCGCGCGCTGCGCGAAAGTGGCGTGGCGCCGTTCGATGCCGCAATGCAGTCGGCGGAGAAGAAGCTGTTGACTGCCTTGGGGCGCGATGCGAACGAAGCGCAAACGCTCGCGACGACCACCGTCGTTGCCGAGCCTGACGCCGCCGTGGCGACCCACCTGCGGACGCTCGTCGCTGCGGCGCGCAAGCGCGAGCGGCTCGAAATCGACTACGTCTCCGCCTCGCATCACCAGAACGAGCGCCGGCCGATCGATCCCTACGGCATCGTCCACCACGCCGGTGAGTGGTACGTCGTCGGCTTCTGCCACAAGCGCGGCGACGTCCGCACGTTCCGCATCGATCGCATCGCCGCACTCCGCCCGCTCGGCGATCGCTTCGAGCGCCCCGCAGACTTCGACCTCGATGCCTACCGCCGCGAGCGCCTGTACGTGCCAAGCGCGAACGCCGTCACCGTCCGGGTCCAGCTCGATCCGGTCGCGGTGACCCGTATCGGCGCCAACTGGCCCGTCGGTGAAGTCACGATGCGAGACGACGGCTCCGCCGAGCTGCTCGTCGACTGCGAAGGCTTCGAGTGGGTCTCGAGCTGGGTGCTCGAGCTCGGCCGCCACGCCTGGATCGAAGGCCCGCACGAGGCTCGCCAGGCCATGCGCGAGCGCGTCGCCCGCCTCCGCGGCGAGCTCTCGGCTTCGGCGAACTAAATTACATCAGTCGGAGTTCGGCACCGGACTCGGGCACTGTCACAAATTGCGACTGCGCTCAAAGGCTACGATCTCATCCACTGCAGGTCGTGCCGTTCCTAGCATCACCAGTTCGCCGGTGCTTGACAACACGACCAAGGGGCCGTTGCCCGCGATACCGTGGCGAATGTCTCGGGTCTCAAGAAACAACTTCGAATTATAGAAGAAGACCCAGCCATAGGACTTTGTTAGTGTCTTCTCTTCGACTACTACGAGTCCACCCTCGATTCGCCGTCCTCTAGACTCCAGCAAGTCGACAACTCTGGTTCTCGCTTCTTCGTAAGTGATCATGATTTGTCTCACTTGGTCCTAAATACGTAATAACCATCATAGCCCGTTTCGACAGCGACACCACCTGTCTGGCCATCGAGGAAGCGAATAATTCCGCCCTGATTTACGACGTTGAAGGCATGCCCTTCCTCTCCGGCGCGGGTCCCCCAAACGATTGCACGCGAGCCTGGCCCCCAATTCCTCAGGATGGTGCGAATTCCTGAAGGTCCGTTCGCTGGAAGACCAACTGCTCCAGATCTATAAGCTTCCATGCTCTCTACGACGTTCCAGGGTCCGCCCGGCATTGCCGAGGCGGGTCTTCCAGCGAGCGTTGCGTCAGTAGCGATCGCACAACCGACACAGTTTGCTCCTCCTCTTGTTGGATTCACGTAACGGACAGATCCGGCGACTGGATTCGCTGCGTCGACCTCACCAGCCATGAAGTCGACACCTTCGAGTGCAGCACTTGCGGCACTAAGCCCCGTCGCAACGAACACCATGTCGAACGACGCGCGTTGTCCGGCTGCCGTAGGAGATTCATGAACGAGATCGCCGTGTTGGTTGATACGTGGCACGTCGTCACCAATTGCTTCAACCGTCTTAGTCCACTGCTCCCAGATCTTCGTTGGAACCCAAGCGACATCGATCGCAACAGTCTGAAGACGATACGCGATCGGGTGAATTGGCCATGCAGATGGGAGACCGTCGTCGTCCTCTGACAGCATCTCCTGGAAGTCGGCTTCAGACTTCCGCCAGTCAGCAGCAACAGACATCGTATGATCGAACGCAGCGCTGTATGCGGCACGCTGGGGCGTTGTTAGAGATGCAGTCGAAAAATTAGGGTTTACGCCAAACGAGAAGTAGATCTCCGCAGCTAGTGCACCAGCCGAGGCAGCGATCCCGATTGGCCCGCCGTCGCCGTAGGTACTTGTGATGCTGCAGGTAGTCGAGAGACTGCAGACATCCATCCCGCTGGGATCCGATAGGTTGAGCGGATCATTCATTGCGAACGCATACGGGTTCGTCGTCGAGGCCGTTCGCGGAATCGCCAACGGATCACGGCTCAGGAAGCGGCCGATTGCGGGGTCATAGATGCGCTTGCCAACCTTCGTGAGTCCGAAGCCATCGAGTGCATCGCCATCGTTCCACTGGTCTGTCGTGAAGGTCGAAGTGCCAGCAGCAGCACCGGTCGACGTCGCAGCGCCGTACGGCGTGTAGCTCAGGTCTTGGAGGAAGTTTCCGTTCGCATCGACGGTAAAGCGCGTTCCCCGTGGCTCGCTGAACTGAAATACCCACGAGCCCTGCGAACCTCGCCGCGAAATCGTCAGGCCTGGACCAGGAAACTGGCGCGAAATGAACGACGTGCTCGGTGTATGTGCGTTCTGCGATCGCAGCGTGATCAAGCCGCCGAAGTGCTGGTCATGGCGTACCTGTCCCGACGCCGACGCGATGTTGAGATCCTGTACATCGCCGAACGGGTCGTACGCGAACGTCGCGGTCATCCCCGCCGTGTTCGAGATGTTCTTCACATCGCCGGAGTTGAAGTAGCTGAAGCTATTCGCGCCTCCGGGGCTTGGCTCGCTAACGACGTTTCCGAAGCTGTCGTGTACGACGTTGCATTGCGGTCGGAGCGGACCGAAGAACGTGATGTTGCAGAGTTGATCGAAGTCGGTCTGGCCGCTCGATTGATAGCTGACCGTCACAGAGGTATGCGCCACCGTGTTGGCGAGCGACGTCATGTTGCCGAGCGGGTCGTAGTTGAAGCTCCAGTTATGCTTGGTGGAGGTTCCTAGAACACGCACGCTCTTCACGAGCCGGCCAAGTGCATCGTACGTAGAGGTCGTCGTACCGCCGGCGTTTGGAACGGTTTCGGCACGCGAGAGCTCACGACCGACGGCGTCGAATCCGTCAAATTCGATCGTGCGTGTTCCCAGGGTGGACGCGACGTTCACCGACTTCGGCAATCGGCGACCGACGTCGAAGTAGTTCGCTGCGTACGTCGTCGCGCCGAACATGGCGTGGCGGACGCGTCCAAAGGGATCGAGCTGATCCGCGTTGTAGAGCTCCTGCGTAGTCTGGCCGTTCGAGAACCACATCCAACGCAACCGGCTTGCGCTGTCGTAGTCGTAGTCGACGCGCTCGGTGGCGTAACCGTTATCGGGCAGCTGCAGCTGGATCCAAGCCTGCGAACCGTCCGCGTGAACGCCTTGCTGTTCGACGTACTCGACGTTGTTCAGGTCGGTGAAGCTACGAGCATTTACATTGCCCAGGCCGTCGTAGCCAAGAACGATGTCCTCTGTCGGACTCGATGCCTTCGCGAGCCTACCCATGACGTACTGAGGCGTGAATCTCGAGGACGAACCGGCGACGTCGTACGAGTACGTGTTGACCGTGAGCGGGTCGAGCACGTGGTTGTTCTCCTCGTACGAAGACAGGGTACGGCCGAGCGAGTCGTAGCTCATCTCGATCCCGTGCACCGGCTCTGGTGAAGTCGGCTGCCACTCGATCTTCGTGAGCTCGCCCCAGCTGTCGTACGTGCGCGTCTGTGGTGCGTTCGCCGGCTCGGAAAGGCTCGTCACATGTCCGAGCGAGTCGAATTGCCATGACCAAGTCACCCGAGACGTCCCATCAGCAGGGCCGCCGTAGCGATCGATCGTGACCTGATTGCCAAGAATGTCGTATGCGAAGTCAGCGCGTTCGATCGGGCCGTTCTGGTACGTCGAGCGCGAGAGGACGCGACCTATTCCAGTGGACACGGCTTCTCGGTAGACCGATTCTTGTGGAGATCCTGTTACAAACGAATCCGGGGTCCGGACTCCTGTTGTCTCGACGTGATTGTCGAAGATGTGCCAGTAAAGCGTCGCGAAGATCTCGTTCGCCGGATCGGGCGTGAAGATGTACGGGTATGGCTGAGCGCCTGGTCCTCGGACCTCAGCGTGAAGCGAGCCGTCTTCGTCGAAGAAGCGAGACGTTCCGTACGCTGTCGCCTCGTCTTGGCTCTTCGGATACGCGTCAGCTTCGAACACTATGCGCCCTTGCGGGTCGTAGGTGCGCTTGCCGACGATCATCGTGTCGTTGTAGTCACCACCGAGCTGGACCTCCGAATAGCGCTCGCGACCGAGCTCGTCCAAGCATGTGGACGCGAGGTGCGCGACCGCGCTCGAGCCGCCAGACACGACCGGATCGGCGAAGGTCTGGAGTGAAATGCGCCGACCATGAGGAGTGCAGGAATCCTCGTCGTAGGTTCGCACGCTTAACGTGCCCGGCTGAGCGTCGTCGTGCCGCTGCACGGTGGTCGTGCTCGGCCGGCCGAAGGCATCCCACGTATATCCGTAGGTCGTTCCATTTTCGTCGGTTGACGACAACAGCGCGCCACTTGTCGGATCCGTTACCTGCTTGACGGATCGCATCGTCGCGTCGGAACCGACGACGTCCGCCTCCGTAGCGCTAAGCCCGAAGGCATCGTACGCGATTGTCGTCGTACGCCACGTGTTGAGGTCGCGTGTGGACGTAACTTTGACCGGGTTCGCCATCCCGTCGTAGTCAGCGTCGTACTCGCGGCTCATGCCCAAGAAGGCGCCGGTGTCGGTCGCGTGACGGTAGATGGTGTGCGCAGTTGGCTTTCCCTCGAATACGAAGTTGGGAAGTTGCTTGTCGTACTCCCACGACTCTTCCGCGACGGTGTGACCGTCTTCCTTGATGCCGCACGCCCAGACTTTTCGCGCGGCCGGGGCGGTCAACACGTGAAGCGTGGAATTTGTGGGCGACGCATACGTCGTGTCGACGCACACGTCGTCGTCTTCCTGCGAAGCATCGTTCTGATAGATGATGCTCGTGATTCGGCCAAAGTCATCGACGCTACGCACCGAAGTGTAGACCTGGACGTTCTGCTGCGACGGCGGCGCTTCGCTTCCGCGCCACGACTGGGTCGAGCGCGTATACAGAAAGCTACGCACCGAGCACGGGTCGTACGAGCTCTGGAGGTTCGACGCGTGATAGTCGAACGGAAACACCACATCGACACAGGCTTCGTTGGAAGGTGAGGTTGCGTCTGTGTACAAGTGGGTATCCATCGTATCGATGCTGTAGTGCGTTCCTGCCACACGATGAAGATCGCTGGTGACGTCGACGGAGAGGAGGGCCCAGGCGTCATGCGCGACTCCGACGAGGGTTGTCGTGTCGCTGACTCTTCCCGCCTGGAGGTATCGACCGATCCGTTGGTTCTCGCTCAGGAACTGAAACGTGGCGGGATTGACGGCTTCCAATGGATAGGCGTCCGTAACAATCGCGGTCGAGCTCGGGCCGCCGCCTTTGGCAATTCCGGTCGTGGTTACGGCAACACGCCGCTGGTATCCGAGCGTTCGGAACGCGTCGAGCACCGAGTCGTAGAACATGCTGATAGTGCCGTAGGCGTAAGCGGTTTCTGCGAGGGTTCCGCCGAGGCCGAATGTGCCGTCGGTCTTGATCGAGCTCACCACGATCTCGGGAAACGGAACATTGTGGGCGGTCTGTGTGTCGCCCTTCGCGGACGTGTAGCTCACAGAGATCGTGGCACCGTATCCATTGTCGATCGAGGTGATCCGACCGGCCTCGGGGACTCCAGGTTGGCTACCACCCGATAGCTGGCTGACGGAGATCGAACTGGCAATGGACACGATATCCGGCCTACCGTCTCCGTTGACGTCGTAGAGCCCCGCAGTTGTCCACGAGCCACCTCCGTTGCACCTTTCATCGACTTGAGTTAGTGGCGCATTTGTCGGCATTGCAACCGTCGAAAACCCGGCGCCGGTTCCGACAAAGACCTCGAACCGATTGTCATTCACGCTCCAGATCTCGAGATCTGGAATCCCATCGCCAGTGAGATCGCGAAGTTCAACTGTCTCGGCCGAGTGGAACGTATCCGAGCCGTTGTTGCATTTGTCGAGATACTGACTGTCTTGCGCTGCGAGAAAGCCTGCAGGAAGAGTCAGCTGAACCGTACGAAAATCAAATCCGGTGCCCAATGAAACGGTGTTTCCTTCGACCCGATCGATGAGTCCATCACCATTCACATCTGCGAACGAGCTATGGAGAACTTGCCGCCGATCGTGCAGAGTGTCGTCTCCTGACCACCACTCGACTCCGCCGTCACTCGACGCGCTGAGGGAGACCTCGTCGGAGAATGGGTTAGTCGCCGTGTCATCCAAGAACACGCCCCCAGTGTTGTACGCGACGCCAATCGTGCTCGGTCCGATAACCCCGAAATGAAGATGAGAATCTGCATAGTAGGGATCGTGGTTAACACCGTTTTGCGTTATCGGGGGGTCGGGGACCGGGTACCCGACGGGAGAAGTGTTGAACACCACATCTGGGTAGCCATCTCCATTAATGTCGATGACCTTGAACTCGGTGTACGTCTGCTCGTCACCACTCCAATTCAATAGAGGCGGATCACCAAGCGCTGCTGAGATTTCATATTTTTGGTCCGCGTCGTTCCATACCCAGTGGAAGTGGTAGCCGAGGTCCCGCCCCGTTTTTCTGCCTGAGAGTGGAAGGTAGTCCGTAGGTACGTTGAGGCGGTGCTGCAGCAGTTGCGTTTGTAGCCTCGATACGTCGAGCTCGCGACGAACCCATTTGACCCCGGAAGGACCGGAGTCAGGCATGTTCAGGTAGGCAACCCAGGTATGCGGCTTCTCGGCAGCGTCGAGAATATCGATGCGCCCATCGCCATTGACGTCGATCGACTGGGTCCACACGAAGTCCTGCATCTGGTCATCGGTCGTGGTCTCGCTAGCGAAGCGGTCCACACTCGACGAGCGCGCGTCTACGACGTTCCGCGTGAGCGTACCGTCGGCCAGCGCAACGGGAGAACCGAATCCGCCTCCCGGTTGGCCCGCTGCGATCTCGAGCTGACCAGTAGTGAAGTCCGTAAAAACGAGGTCGGCGCGTCCGTCGCCGTTGAAGTCCTGTAGCGTCTGCCAAGCAGCGTAGGCACTGCCCGAAACCGGCGGCTGGAAGAGCGACGTCTTTACAGTGGTCGCGTCGTTCGCCGAACTGCCGCTCGGCGGCGTCGAGGTAGTACTCGCTCCATAGTCGAGAGATACGTGCCCGTCGGCATGAAGTGTCGACGCCGTCCCGTAGTGGTACGTGGCGACCGGAAGCGTCTGCGTGCCACTCGTGATGTCCGGGCGACCATGCTCGACCACCGTGCTCAGCTGTCGCTGCTGCGTGTCCTGATCTGTTGCGTACGTGAGCTCGTAAGAACGCAACTGGTTCGGCGGGCCGGCGCAGCTACTGCGGCTACCAACGACGACCGCATCGAGCTTGTGGTACCGGACGAGAACCCGTTCGCCGAGAATCGAGATTGCCTGCGGCGCCACCCCAGCGTCGACTTGCTCGTAAGACAGATCGATCTCGTGCTTGAAGCATCCGGTTGCGTCGGGGTTGTATTTGATGTCCTGCAGATCGATAGAGATCCGCGGCCCCGTGGGCCCATCCGGCGTGACGATCTTGTAGTCGAGTTGAACCTTCGCACCACCTCGTCCGCTGATCGTATCCAGGAGCCAGAGGCCGCCACTGTCACCGAGGCCCGGTCCGCCGGTCCCGTTAAGGCTTGGGTCCATCTTGAACGAGTAGGAAACGCCGTTCGCGTCGACGACTTGCCACTTCCCGTCGACTGCCGTCATCGTTACCGTCGGATCGTTTCGCGCGATCCATTGCGTGTCGCCTTGACGCAACATCTCCAGGTTGCGACCGAGTAGCGAAACCGTGACCCGTTCGCGCGTTGCGATCCCATAGGTTGGCGTCATCGCAGGGCGTCGATGCGCAAATGTGTGATCCACGTAGACGAATGACAGTGGGATGTCCCAACCGACACCCACTGCACCAAAGCCGCGGGTCCCCGACACGATCTGTAAGGGGATCGGCAATCCACCTCGCGACGGGGGAAGGTCCAGAGGCACGGTCGCGGTGTAACCGCCTTGCTCGTTCGGCTGAGTGAAGCCCGTATCGGAAGCGCGACCGTAGTGCGTACCAGTAGGAGCAAGCTGCGCTTCGCTCGAACGCGAAACGAGCGCAGTTGCGAAGAGAGTCGTCCAGATCAGGGCGTGTCTAAGCATCCGAATCACCTCGGTTGAGCAAGCACGAACGAGCACATCCCGCGGGCTATCGGTCGCCCGCGGCGGAAGTTGCGAAGAATTTCTTCTTCGCTTCTAGCGGGCTGGTCGCTGCGGATCAACGCAGCAATTCGTTGCACTTGTGGCGTGCACAATTGTTCGCGATGCGTGCAACGCAACCGTCGCCCTCATCGTGCCGACACGATGGCCATGGAGACGAAGCGTCATGTGAACAGCGTGCTCGTCATCGACGACGACGAGATCGTGCTCAGGGGCTGGGATCGCACGTTGCGCGCCGCCGGCAAGCGCGTCGTCGTCGCGACAGAGCTCGATGACGAGATCGAGCTCGACCACGATCTCGATCTCGCCATCGTCGATCTCTGCCTGGGGAGAGGCCAATGCGGCATCGAGACGATCCAGCGGATCAAGCTCGCCATACCGCAGGTTCACGCGGTGCTCCTGAGTGCGGCGATGTCGATCCCCCAAGCGATCCGCGCCGTGCGCGCGGGTGTCGATGACTGCGCGAGCAAACCGATCGCGCCGCGTGAGCTCCTCGCTCGCGTCGAACGCGGGGTGCCACTCACCACCGAGTTGCTGACACTCGAAGAAGTGCAGTGGGAGCACATCTCTCGCGTCCTCGCTGACTGCAAAGGCAACCTGAGCCAGGCGGCGCGGGTCCTCGGCATCCATCGCCAGAGCCTGCAGCGCAAGCTGCGCCAGCGCATGCCTCGCAAGACAGGACCGTCGCCGACGTAGCGCGAAGCCGGTTCCAATAGCGCGGTTCTAGCTTCATCGCAGTTCCGAGCTTCGAGAGGGCGGCCCGCTGCAGGTCTGTAATCGCCAGGTCGTATTCGAGCATCTGGGTGCAGATGTGCTCGAACGCAACGCCGGCCTCGCCAACCTCGATGTACTCGTCAACGATCTGAACGTCACGGTCGGGAAATCCGCTCGTCGCGAATTCTCTGACGAGGCGGTGAAGTTCGGCTTTGACCTCGAGAGGCTTCATCGTTGTTCGGCTCATGGCAGGTCTTCGACGATCTCGAACCTCGCCCTCACGCGCTCGAGCACCGATGGGCGCGTCGATTCGACATCGAAGGCCGAGCCGTCGACGGCGCGGATCCGCAGCCAAGGCTCGTCCTCTCCGTAGCGCGCGCCGCTGAACTCACCGTCGATGGTCTGGTCAACATCTCGCGCGATCTCGAGCAACGCCGAACCCAGCAAGACGTCACCGCAATCCGAGGCTCGATGAAGCGCCGCCGCAGCTTCACCACCCGAGCACTCGACGTTGCGGCACGTCCACAGCGATGTTGCGGCGTCGTCCCCGATCGCTGCGAGAATATCGACGAGATCGAAGTTGGGCGAACCACCGCTCGAGCGGATCGTGAGGCCTTTCATCGACGCCGTCCAGACGGAGCTTCGCGCCCGTGACACTTCGTCGACGAGGCTCGGAATGAAGATCTCGATGTCGTCAGCTGCGTCGCTGGCCTTGCCGCGCACCTCGCGGTCCTCGTCCAAGAGGCCTTGGCGAGCTGCACGATCAGCCGACGCGTCGAGTCCGCGTTCTTGTGCAGGCGCGCGAGGTGACTGATCGAGATCATCGCAGCGCCTCGCACGATTGGATGCGGGTGGGCTGCCGCGGTGCCGATAACGGACTCTGCAAACGCGAGCTCGTCGAACAACGCCGCCGACACGACCGCCGTCGCGCAGGTGGATGGATCGCTTTCGAGCGCCGCGATGACCTCCGACCGCGGCATCGGCGAGCTCTCGACGTACGTAAAGCGCTTCATCTCCGCCGCACCTCCACCGTGCGTGAACCTTACCAGACGCCACGATCCTTCGAGCGCATCGCGGAGCGCGAACGCGGGCACTCATCGCCAGAGGTTGCAGCGGAAGCTGCGCGAACGTGTGCCTCGCAAGACGTAGTTGGTGGCTATACCGATCCTCGCGCGATCACATCGGTGAAATGCATCACCGATATGTATCGTGACTTGCGTCGGTACGCCGAAAACCTACAGACCGCCCTGCCCCAACCGCTTTAGAAAATTACGCCGGCGGTTTCCGGACCCCTTACGATGGTGGTGAATGAAGGGCATCACTTCGTTATCTCTATTCCTCCTGATCGCCGCCTGCGGCAGCGACAACAAGAACACCCCCGACGCCGCGAAGGCCATCGACGCCGCCGTCGACGCACCGCCACAGACGCTCGGCCCAGCGCCGACGCTCGCGATGCCGTGCACCGACGCGGAGGCGGACGTCTACACCCTGCCGACGACGCTGCCTGCGATGACCGATGGACATCGCGGCGACGTGTTTCACTGCGCGACGACGGAGTCGCTGAGCAAGTACAAGATCGATGCGCAGATCGCCGCCTACAACACGACGCCGGCGATGACCTTCAACAACACGACGATGGTCCCGTCGACCACCGGGTTCTGGAGCTGGCGCATCGCATATCGCTCGGAGCGCAACACGGTGAGCAACGCGCGCGCCGAAGGCGACATGGCGGCGTACCTGCTCGTCCCCGAGCATCCGCTCGCGAACGCACCCCTGATCGTATTCGGCCACGGCTCGGTCGGCGTCGCCGCTCAATGCGCACCGACGCATCTCGATCTGAGCGCCGCCGCACAAGATCAAGACTTCCCACCGATGCTGTACCGCCTCGCGGGCGCGGGCTTCACGGTGATCGCGCCTGACTACAACGGGTTCTCGTACAACCAACCGCCCGGTTACTTCAACGCCGAGGACGAAGCGCACGCGCTCCTCGACGCGACCCGTGCGGCGGCGCAGATCCTGCCGTCGCCGCCGGCGAAGGTCGTGATCGTCGGCCACTCGCAGGGCGGTCACGCGGTGCTGTCAGCACACAGTTATGCGAAGTCGTACGGCATGACGGGCACGCTCGTCGGCGTCGCGGCGCTCGCGCCGTTGTGGTCGTCGATGGATTTGTTCTCCGCGGGCGCCAGCCCGGCGGGCCAGCTCACGACGGCGAACGACGTCAACTCGATCCTCTACGCGATGGAGTATGCGTACTCGGCGGGCGAGCTGCGCGATGGCACCGGGCACGGCGTCGACGTGTTCCAGGCCGCGAAGCAAACGGCGGCCAAGGACACGATCCTCGGCGGCGGCTGCTACGACAGCGCGAAGCTCCAGGCGCTCGGCTCGACGCCGGCCGACTTCTTCGATCCGACGTACGCGAACACGGTCGGCGGCGCCTGCGCCATCAACGGCACGTGCACCGACACTCTCTCGATGAAATGGAAGACGATCTGGGGCCAGGATCGCCCGGCGATCGATCCGGCGGGTCCGCCGCTGCTGATCTTCTTCGGCGGCGTGGATACGTTCGTGAACCCGAACCGCGCGCTCTGCGCGAAGGCGAAGATCACGGCGGACCTCGGCGCGACGCCGACGACGGCGATCACGTACTGCTCCGATGACGCCGCGGCGCACCGCGATCTCGTGCGCGGCGCATCCGCGGACTACATCGTGAAGTGGGCCGCGTCGCTCACGGGCGCAGGCACCGCCCCGGCGCCGTGTACGCCGCTCGCGGCCGGCACCTGCCAGGCGATCCCGAAGGAGTACTAGAAGCGAAGCTTGCGGATGCGGTCGACGATCGGTGCGAGCGCGTCGCGCGCCGACGACCGCATCAGGTCCGACTGACCGACGACGCCGGCGATGGCGGGGCCGAACGTGTAGTAGGCCTCGACGCCGAACTCGCCGAGCGCGTTGGTCTCGAGCGTCGCGTCACGGAAGTGGCGCAGCAACTCCACGTCGTTCGCGAGCAACGAGCCGTACGCGGCGGTCGCGACGAAGCACGCGTCCACCGACCCCGACACGCGCGGCGCGGTCGTGACCTTCACGATCGCGAGGTCGCCGTTATCGTGGCAGCCGTCGTACGCGCGAATGCCGATCCAGTAGTCGGTCTCGGGCAAGAGGCCCGTGAGGTCGAACGTCTGCGTCGTGCCCGGCGCACTCGGCAGCACGCGCGTCGTGACGGGCATCGAATCGGCGAAGTCGTCGGCGGTCAGCGCTTCGCTCGCGCGGATCCGGACGTCGTAGCCACTCACCTGCGTGCCCCCACCGATCGCGGGCGCGACGAACGAGAGCGTCATGCTGTTCGTGTCGACGGCGACCGGCTGGAGATCCGCGGGCACGCCCGGGAGGTCCGCCATATCGATCGTCTTGACCGACACGCGCACGCGATACATCCCGTCGGGATCCGAGACGAGCTCGAGCCGCGATGCGCCCTTGCCTGGCGTATCGGACGTGATCGTCGAGTCTGGCGGACGAACGTTGCCGTCGAGCCCGTCGGGATCGCCGTAGCCGGCGTAGCTCTGCGTCGTCGCGACCGTCGCCGTTGCGGCGATCGTGAACGGTACGCGGTAGGCGATCGACGGCATCCCGCGATACGGCACGCCGTAGCCGTTCCAGGCGAGGCCGGCGGGCGGCGGATACGAACCCTGGTTGTAGAGCGAGTTGAAGTCCTGCTCCTGCGCGACCTCGACCCACATCACGTAGTCGCCGGCGGCGAGGTTCGCGGGCACCGGCCACGGCGTGTGCGCGCTGGTCCCGCCGATCGGCGTCGGTTGCGACACGGCGTCGAACGGGTTCATCGCCTTGTACATGTCGACCGATGGAGAATCGGAGGCGAGCCGCGTGAGATCGGCGCGCGGTGGATAGAGCGACACCGAACCGATCGAGAACACGCCCTTGTCGGTGAACGCTTGCGATGCGCACGTCGCCGTGTCCCAGCCCGCTTCGCCTACGATCCGCGGCCGGCAGTAGTGGCTCTCGTGCGAGCTCTGCGCGAACGGATGGCTGAGGTCGTTCTCGGGGCAGTCGGCGTAGGCGGGGATCGTCGGATCGAGGCAGTAGTCGACGTCGTCGTTCAGATCGTTCTGGAACAGCACGGCCGGGAACGTCTTGCCGTGCTTGTGCGCCCAGATCGGAAACGTCGTCGTGCGCCGACCGTACGGCCATTGCGGGCCGCTGTTGAAGTCGAAGCGACCGGGCCGGTTGCCGAGGCCGAACGAGCCGATCTGCTGCGTGACGAAGACCGTGTCGACGTAATCGCCTGCGGTGGTCTCGACCCACGCGACGATCTGGAGGTTGTCGGTCGGCGTGAACGCGACGTCGACGCAGCGCCGCGGTTCATCTGCGTACGCGAGCCCCGACACCAGCAACACCGCAGCAACAACGCGCATCGCCGATCGACGATATCATCAAGGCGATGAAGGGCGTTGTCGTATTGATCACGCTCGCGGCGTGCGGCGGCGGCTCGACCGCCAAGGTGTGCACGCCCGACGACCCGGCGGATTGGCCTCCGACCTGCGACATCCTCGATTGCCGGAACACGATCTGCGACGTCACGTGCACGCCTGGGCTGATCTGCGACGAGCTCGACTGTACCGGCTCGCCGCAGTGCAGGATCGCGTGTAACCCCGGGTCGACGTGCGACAAGATCGACTGTACGAACGCGAACGATTGCTTCGTCGCGTGCGAGGACGACGGCACGGCGAGCGCGACGTGCGACGTCACGTGCAGCGGCTCGCAGGACTGCGTCGAGAGTTGCGACCCTGGCTCGCAGTGCCTGCTGCGTTGCGGAGCTACGCCGCAAGCGCAATGTCACTACGATATCTGCGATGCGGTGGTCGACTGCGGCAACAACGTGTTCGCCTGCAACCGCGCGTGCCCGTGACTACTTCGTCGTCGGCGTGCCGGGCGGCGGTCCGGTCACGGTCGGGCCGTTCAGCTTCGACTTGTCTTTGTCCTTGTCGGACTTCGTCGCCGGCGCCTCGGGCGTGGCCGGTGCGGCGCCGGGCGGCGCCACCGTGAAGCCCTGCTCGAGGTGGAATGCGACCGACGCCGGCTTCGAATCGGCCGTGATGCTCGCGGTGAAGTCGTTCGAGACCTTCGCCATCGATTGCGGCACGAACGCGCCGTCGGTCAGGGTCATGTCGACGCCGCCGGTGCCGGCGATCTTCTCGAACTTCGTATCCTTGATCTGCTGGTCCTTGCCGTCGAGCTTCGTCGTGCCCTTCAGGACCCACGCGTTGCCCTTGTGCGAGACGACCTCGTAGCTGGTGGTCTGCGTCGCCTCGATGCGATCCGCGATCGAGGTCGGCGTCGTGACGGTCCACTTCGCGCCGACACCGACGGCCTCGGTCGGCAGGATCGGCCACATCGGCATCAAGGAGATCCGGACCAGCTCGAGCGCAGCCATCGTCTGATCGTTCGGCTTCTGGACGTGGAGCGACACGTTCGACAGCTGGCCGCTCGTCGAGACCTGGCCCGAGAGCTCGACGCCGGCGAGCACGCCGAGCGACTTCTTGAACTGGTCCTTCGTCGCTTTCGAGCCGGCGCGATCCCGCGCGTCGACGTTCTTGAACGTGACCTTGAACTTCGCGCCGTCCTTGTCGATCGCGCCGACTTCGAGCGCGCTCGCGAGGACGAGCGTCGGCGCGACATCGGCCTGCTCGCCACCGAGCTCGGCCGGCGCGGTCTGCTTGCCCGCGAAGTCGATCGCGAGCTCGAGGTCCTGCTTCGCACCTTCGGTCGCGCCGATCTTGATGACGGCCTTTTGCCCCTTGCCCGCCGAAGCGAGCTTGTAGGTCGCCTTGCCGGTGACCACGGGCACGTCGATCGGATCCGGATCCTTTGGCGGCGGGGCCGGCTTCGGAGCCTCGGCCACGGGTGCCGGCTCGGGCTTCTTGTCCTCGGGCAGCGTCGGCGGAGGCGTCGTCGGCTTGGCGGATCCACCGCACGAGCAAACGGCGACCAGGAGCGCGATCAGGGTCCTTCTCATCGGAACCCTATAGCATCGGACTAGCCGGATGGGCTGCTTGTGGTCGGCACGATCGATGCTTCTCCTATGGTCATAGGAGCTAACGTGACCAACGAACCTAAGATGAATCCCGAGGCGTACGCGTCGTGGGAGAACCTGCTTTCGCAGGCGGCTCGGCGATGCGATGTGGATCCAGACGAGTTCGTGCGCAACGCGTGGGCGGCGTATCTCGACGCCCACCCGGGCATGCGGGAGCATCTCGAGGAGCTCCAGCTCCGCGCCCAGCTCGACGAGCTGCGCAAGAGCGGCCTGATGGGTCAGGCCTGAGCGATCGCGCTCGTCCGCTCAGAGCCCGTTGATCGTGACCTTGTTCATCTTCACGGGAGTGCGCGGGCGATCTTCGGCAGACGTCGGCGTCGTCTCGATCTTCTTCACGACGTCCATGCCCGACGTGATCTTGCCGAACACGGGGTGACGCGACGGACCGGGGGTGAACCAGTCGAGGCGCGCGTTGTTGACCGTGTTGATGAAGAACTGTGCGCCGCCCGAGTTCGGACGCCCGGTGTTCGCCATCGAGAGCGTGCCCGGCTCGTTCGAGATCTTCGCGTTCGCGGGGTGCTCGTCCTGGACGTTGCCGAACGGCGAGTTACCGGTGCCGCAGCGCGGGCTGTTCGGATCCTTCGAGTACTCGCACCCGAACTGGATCATGAAGCCGTTGATCACGCGGTGAAAGTGCAGGCCGTCGTAGAAGCCCTTTTGGACGAGCTTGATGAAGTTGTTCGCCGTGATCGGCATCTGATCGAGAAAGATCTCGGCCGTGAACGAGCCAAGCGAGGTGTCGAAGGTCGCGGTCGGATTCGCCATGAACCGTGCTTATCACAGCTCAGGCGATGGTCGCGTCGATCGCGAGCGCGATCATCGCGATCAGCTTTTGCGCCTCGACGTTCTCGACGTTCGCCTGGATGAACTCGTGCAGCGGGAGCTGCGCCTGCTCGAGCCGAGGCAGCGGTTCGCCGCGCGCGGCGCCGTCGAGGTCCTCGTACGTCAGCGTCCGCACGCGCGAGCCCGCACGCCGAAATGCCTCGGCGACGAGCGCGCAATGAAAGATCACCGAGATGATGCCCTCGGTGCCGCCGAGCTCTTGCTCGTGCGCGCTGATGAAGTTCGAGACCTGCTGCTGTTGCTGGAAGAATCCGCCGACCATCGCCGACGAATAATTCGGGTCCGACATCTTCTGCCCCGCCTCGGTGACGACGGTGAGCACCTGATCTTTGGTCAGCTTCATGGAAGTTCGACGGGCGCGATTTCTGGGCGCTGCGCCGAGAACCGGCATAACGCTTCGGCGGTCAGTGCGGCAACGTCTGCCGCGATGTTCGTGCAAAACGCTTTGCGCGCGGGGCCGGCAAAGTCGCCGTGCGGGCGGACGAGGTGGTCGCAGATAATGTCCGGGTTGTTCGCGCGGAGCTGGGTCAACCACGCGTCCTGGAACCACGTGACAGCGGCGCGCAGCTCGGGCGTGACCGGGCCCACCGGGTCGGGGTCGCCGAGCAACTCGCCGAGAACTTGCTCGCCCGCACGGATCGCACCGCACGCGCCTTTTCCCGTGATCCCACCGCGGCGCAGCGCTTGATACGAGCGCGAGGGCACACCGAAAGTCTCGGCGATCGCGATGCCGCAGCTGCGATGCGGGACCTGAACGCCCTCGTAGAGCGTGAAGGCCTTGTCGCGTGCGGCGGCGACATAGGCCTGCTCGTCCGGCGACAGCTCCCGGGTGGACTCGGCCATGAGCAAATGCTACTGCGGAGCAAGTCGCTCGTCGAGAATCTGTGACGCGCAGCGCTCTAGATAGCCCGGTCCCGACGGGCGCGACCGCATGGCTGTCGCGCGCGTTCGTGGTGTCGTTACTCGCGCATCTCGTGCTGGTGGGCGTGGTCGTGAAGTGGCTGAACCGCGACGAGGCGCACGAGGTCGAGCTCGTCGATATTGAAGTCGCGCCGCCACCGCCGATCGCGGAGGCGTTGCCGGCAGAAGTAGCGAAGCAGGTAGAGCAGGCGGCCGAGGACAAGGCGAAGGAAGCCGCGGCGGCTGCGGCGACGGAACCGCCGCAGAAGGAACCCGGCGAAGGCGTGGCGATCGATGCGGGTGTGGATGCGGCGCCGGATGCGGCAATCGATGCCGCGCCGGCGGATGCGGCGCTGGTCGCGAAGAAGCATGCGGATGCCGGGGTCGATGCTGTGCAAGTCGCGGTGGCGGATGCCGGCGCCGACGCGGAGTCGATCGCGGCCGCAGGATCCGGATCCGGCTCGGGCTCGGGCTCGGGCTCGGCGATCGACCTCGCGCTCGCGGGATCCGGATCGGGTAACAGCAATGATGTCGGATTCGGCGCGGGCAGCTCGCTCGGAAGTGGCAGCGCGGGATCGGGATCGCCGGCTGCGATCGCGACGAGCGCCGGCAGCGGCCTGGCCGGAATGGATGATCAGCCCGCGGTCGATGGCGCACCGACGAGTGCGGGGACCGCGGCGAACTTGCTCGCGTACTTTCCGGCCGGCCACACGCTGAGCGTGCTCGTTCGCTTCGATCGCCTGCGCGGCAGCGAGTGGGCGAAAGCAGCCGAGGACCTGTTCCGGCCGATGCCCGATTACCAAGCGTTGTTCGGCGCGCGCACCGCGGACATCGCGACGAAGCTCGACATGCTCGTGATCTCGACGCCGCGACCGCGCGATGCGACGGCGACGACGCTCGTGATGAAGACGCCGCTGCCGCGCTCGTCGGTGCGCGACCTGCTCGCGAATAGCGACGCGCCGATCGCGTGGTCGGCAGCGCGCGGCGGTGCGCTCGGCAAGCGCAGCGGCAAGGTATTCCAGAACGACAAGCGCGTCGTCCTGTCGCCGTGGCAGGGCTGGTACCTGCTCGCGCAACCCGAGGATCTCGGGCCGCTCACCGCGGCGGCTGGCGGCAACGTCGATCGCGTCGAGGCGAAGGGCAAGTTGCCCGCGTGGCTCGCCGGGATGCGCTCGATCGAAAAGGAATCCGGTGACAAGTCGGGCGAAGGCCCGACGCGTAGCAGCGGTGCGGGGCTCAGCGACGCGAAGAGAGGGCCGGCGCTCGTGATGACCGTCGGCGAACCGCCGAGCACGACCGCGCCGGCGAAGTCGGGGCGCTACAAGTTGCCGGAGCTCGGGCTCGGCGTGCGATCGCTGCCAGTGCCGTCGCGGATCTCGCTCGCGATGGAGCTCGTGAAGCAGGGCTGGCTCGTCCGCGGCAACATCGTGTTCCCGACCGAGGCAGATGCGGCCGAGCTCGTGACGACGCTGACCGATCTGCAGACCCGGATCACCGATAGCCACATCCTGTCGGCGGTGCTGCGCAAGCAGCACGTGCTCAATGTCGTCACCGGGTTGTCGCTCGCGCGCTCGGGTGCGCGGGTGTCGTATGCGACCTCGATCTCGATCTCCGACGCGCGCGCGATCCTCGCAGCGGCTGCGATCGAGCTCGCCGGGTACTTCGGCCAAATGCCGTGAGTTGATTTCGCCCGGCGGCGCGGCACACTAGTGTGGTGACACCCCGGTGGGCCTTCGCGTGCGCGTGTGTCGTCGCATGCGGCGGCGCGCAGCGCGACCCGGCGAAGCCCGGCGACGAGCACGACGAAGGTGCCGGCCTGCTCGCGCAGGAGTCCGCATCGCTGTTGATCGGGAACGGATCCGATACCCCGGTGGAGCAGAAAAAGCGGCGCACCGTCGGCGCGTACGGCGGTGCGATCTACGGCGGCGATCCGTACGGCGGGATGAACGGCGATCCGTTCGGTGGCACCAGCTACGCGCACTGGACCGCACCGGTGTGGAGCTACGCGAACCAGGCGAAGCCACCGCACTACGTCGTGACCGATCAGGGGCTCGATGCATCGATCGAAGGCACCGTGACGTGGCCGAATCCGATCCCGGCGGAGCTGAAGACGCCGTGCGGTGCGCTGCCGGCGATCGCGCTCGGTCCGCAGCGCGGCGTGCGCGGTGTGATCGTGTTCATCGAGAAGGTCACGACCGGACGCGGGATCGGTGGCCCCGGACGCGCACAGCTCGGCGGCGTGATCGCGAAGCACGGCTGCGTGCTGGGGCCGACCGCGCAGCTCGCCGTGCCGATGCCGAGCTCGGTCGCGATCCACGGCGATGGCCAGCGCACGTCCGTCCGGATCGCCGCGCCCGGCGTGCCGGCGAAGACGTTCGAGCTCCAGGAGGGCGGCCTGGTGACGGCGGAGGTGAAGCCGGGCGTCACCCGGATCGACGGCGAGGACGGCAAGCTCGGCGCGGCGTGGGTGATCGGGATCGAGTCGCCTTACTTTTCGGTGACCGACGATCGCGGCCAGTTCCGGATCGAGCAGCTCGCGCCGGGGACGTACGATGTCTCGTTCTGGCAGGCGCCGATCGCGACGATCAACGCCGACGGCACGTTCGCGTACGGCGCGCCGATCGTCGTGCATCGCTCGATCAGCGTCGTCGCGAAGCAGACCGCGAAGGTCACCGTCGCGCTGCCGCCGCGCTGAGCCGGCGCGCTGCGCGCAAGGCCTCGAGGATCTCGGCGCCGTGCGTCCACAGGAGCGAGCCGCCTGCGCCCTCGACGACGGTGCGCGCGGCCCCGGGGATCCGCCGCGCGAGCGAGGCGCCGAGATCCGGCGAGTGGAACGGGCTCGCATCGCCGCTGCCGTACCAGAGGTGCACAGGCGGACGGATCTCCGCGGGATCGAACGGCCAGCGCTGCATCACGAGGAGCGCGATCGGCGCGGCCGGTTCCAGAGGTCAGGGCGCGAGGCCTACCTGCTTGAGGAACGACTGGTTGTCCCAGGTGACCCACTCCTCGTCCATCACGCCGTCCTTGGTCCAGTGACCGATCGTGTAGATGCTCAGCTCGAACGACTTGTTCGTCGGAGGGATCGTCTTGCCGCCGCCGATCGGCATCGGCTGCGAGAACGTGCCTCGGCCGATCCCCATCACCGCCGTCCAGTCCCCGGACGCGATGCGGATCGGGTGCGCGGTGACCTTGGTATCGGGTGCGAACACGAACATCGGCTTCAGCTCCTCGATGTGCGCGGCGAGGCCCTTGGACGTGTGGCCGTCCGCGTAGTGCACGAGGATGTTCTGGGCGTGGCTGCGGGACAGCTGATCCCACTTCTGCCCGCTGAACACGTTGAAGTCGAGGTCGTCGAAGTTTGCGAGGTGCGTCTTCTCGGTCTCGCGCGTGCGCTCGACCTCGGCGAGGCGAGACGACGCGCAGCCCGGGGCGACGAGCGCGCTGACCACCAGTGATGTCATCGAGAGCTTCATGCGGCCAACATGCGGCCGTCGCGATTTGCGAACAACCACGGCTTATGGAACCCTCGTGTTCCGGATCCGGAACAATGCATCTCGACGATCTCGCGCTGTTCATGGCCGTCGCGAAGACCGGCGGCGTCACCGCGGCCGCCCGGCAACTCGGCGTCCCCAAATCGACGATCAGCCGCGGCCTCGGCCGCCTCGAAGAAGCGCTCGATGTCACGCTCGTGCGAAGGACGACTCGCCGGGTCGCGCTGACGGCCGCCGGCGAGTGGCTGCGCGAGCGGACCGCGCCTCAGCTCGCCGCGGTGCAGGCGGCGCTCGTCGAGCTCCCACAGGCCACGCAGGAGCCGTCCGGGACGTTGCGCGTCGCCGCACCGGTCGATCTCGGTGCGACGTTGCTCGCCGAGATCGTCACGACGTTCACGCGGCGGTACCCGCGGATCGACGTGGATGTCCGGATCTCGAACGTGGTCGTCTCGCTCGGCGCGGAGGGCATCGACGTCGCGCTTCGGGTTTCGGCGAGACCGCTCCGCAGCTCGTCGCTCGTCGCGCGCCGCGCCGGAACGATCCGGGTGAGCCTGTGCGCGTCGCCGCAGTACGTCGCACAGCGCGGGGTTCCGGCGGATCTCGCGGCGCTCGCCCAGCACGACCTGATCCACTATCGCGGGATCACGGATCGCGCGCTCGCGCGGCACCAGGCGCGGGTCAACTGCGACGACCTGCTGTTCGCGCGCGCGGCGGCGGTGACCGGCGCGGGGATCGCGCTGCTCCCGGTCTTCCTCGCGGACGAGGACCTGGCGGCCGGACGCTTGGTGCGGATCCTCCCCGACACCCCGTGGCGATCGGGGACGCTGTGGCTCGTGCACGCGGGCGGCAGCCGAGCTGCCCCGCACGTGGTCGCGTTCCGCGATTGTGCGCTCGACGTGCTCCGGCGCCGCGGCCTCGGCTGATCGGCGACGCGACGTCCGGCGACCGGACGTCGTGTCCGCCATCCGTCGGACCTCGGACGCTCGCGCTAGCAACATCGCGCGCTTGCGGCTGGCACTCGCGTTGCTCTGCACGGTCGCGACGCACACCACGCGTCGTGAAAGAGACAGCCAATGACGACGATGCCCGCAAGGAAGATGTTCAAGGTGCTGTGCCCGATGGAGAGCCGCACCGGCCAGAAGTTCTGGATGCGCATGGGCAGCGCGTTCACGAACAAGGACAACTCGATCAACCTCTACCTCGACGCGATCCCGTGGAAGCCCGGCTCGACGCTGCAGCTGCGCGAGCTGACCGAGGAGGATCTGCGGATCGCGAACGAGCGGCGCGCGGCGTTCAACCTGCCGCGCAACGGCAACGCCGCGCCGCCCACTGCCGCCGGCGCCGATCACGTCATCGCGCGCCACGCCGAGATCGACTTCCCTCCTCCCGCGGATGCCTTCACCGCCAACTCCGTCCCGTTCTGAGGTGCCCCGTGACCCAACTCGAAGACTGCAACTCCGATGTCACCGGCTTTCCGCCGGACCTCACCGCTCCGATCCGTCCCGCCGTGCCGCGCCGCACCGGTCAGCTCCCGCTGGGCGCGCCGGATCGCGCGGACCCGAGCTCGCCGCTGTGCTCGGCGCTGCGCTCGCCGCTGAGCTCCCCGCTCGGCTCGCCGATGATCGATGTCGATGACGACCTCGACGAGCTCGAGCTCGACGATCGCGACGCCGACGACCTCGGCGATGACGGCGACGACCGCGGCGCGCCGCCGCCCGAACCCAACGCGCCCGTCGCGCTCGGGCGTGCTACGCTCGGCGATCGCGCGCGCCGGCTCGGCGCTCGGTTCGCGCACAAGGTGCTCGTGCCGGTCGCTGCGATCGCGATCCTCGTGATCGCGATGGGCGGCACGTGGACGACCGCCGGCGCGACGCCGGCGACGCTCGCGGCGGCGCAACCCGGCGCGCGCACGGCCGCGAGCCCGGGCGCACCACCGCGCGCCGGCGACGAACCGGAGCACGCGGCGCACGGCAAGGCCGGGCATCACGAGCTCACCGGCAAGCTGAACCTGAACACGGCGACCGAGGACCAGCTGATGGTGCTGCCGTCGGTCGGGCCCGCGAAGGCCGACCGGATCGTGACCTGGCGCAAGAAGAACGGCGGGTTCAAGCGCACCGCCGATCTGCGGCGCGTGAAGGGCTTCGGCTACAAGACGTTCAAGAAGCTCGAGCCGTACCTCGACATCAAGGGTGACACCACGCTTGCCCCGAAGTGAGCTGGACGTTTTGGTCGAGCGCGCCGCCGGCACCGCGGCCTACCCCTGCACCGCCGGCGGCTGCGCTCGTCCTCTTCGTCGAGCGCACCTCACAAGCTCTTGCCGAGTGCGGCCGCTGATGTCGGCTCCCCTCCCCTCATCAGACATCAGCGGCTGTGCTCGGCGGTTTGTTCGCGTCACATGGAACACTTGCACATACCCAATGTGGGCATTAATATACCCAATGTGGGTATGGCCGACGCAATCTTCACGCGTACGCAGCAGCGAGTCCTCGGACTGTTGTTCGGCCAGCCCGATCGTCGCTTCGGAACGGTAGAGCTGATCAAGCTCGCCGGGTCTGGTTCAGGCGCCGTGCAGCGCGAGCTCGAACGCTTGTCGACCAGCGGTCTCGTCGCGTCCACCGTGAGTGGCCGCCAGCGCTGGTACCAAGCGAACCGCGAGTCGCCGATCTTCGAAGAGCTCCATGGCCTGGTCGAGAAGATCGCCGGAGCGCCCGATGTCCTGCGCGAGGCGCTCGCGTCGATCGAGTCGAAGATCGCGTTCGCGCTTCTGTACGGATCCGTCGCGAAGGAGAGCGACACCGCCGCGAGCGATATCGACGTTCTTGTCGTGTCGGACGAGCTCCATCTCGAGCAGCTCTACGAGGCGCTCCAGGTCGCCGAATCACGCCTGGGCCGGAGAATCAGTCCGACGCTTTACACGTCCACGGAGTACCGCAAGCGCCGGAAAGCGAAGCATCCGTTCCTGACCAAGGTGTTGGCCGGGAAGAAGGTGATCTTGATCGGAACGGACGATGCCGTTGGACCGTCTCGATAACCTCGTAGCAATCGGCAAGCTGAAAGCCGAGGCACCGGCGCAGGCCGAGCTGGACGGGCTCTGTCGCTCCGGTTCAGAGCGACTCGCCGACTCGCAGCGAAAATCGCTCCGCCTCTCGAGTCGCTTCGACCTCGTCTACAACGCAGGGCACGCCTTCGCGCTCGCGGCGCTGCGATTCCACGGCTACCGTTCGGAGAATCGCTACCTCGTATTCCAGGTACTGACCGATACGATCGGCCTACCGGCAGCGCAGTGGCGCGTACTCGACGACGCACATCGCAACCGCAATCGCGCCGAATACGAGGGTGACATCGACCTCGACGAGCGGTTTGTCGAAGCGATCATTCGCGTCGTGTTGGAGGTCGAGAAGCGCGTGATCGCACTTACGCGCGCGCCGTAGCCGAGTAAAGTCAGCCGGTCATGACGTCGACCTCGATCTCGTCGCAGTCCTCGCCGGTCGCCGGCTCCACGTCGAGCCTGGTCGCGGATGCGAAGCGGCTGTGCCAGCAGCTGTTGCAGATCGATACGACGAACCCGCCGGGCAACGAGCGGCCGGCGGCGGAGCTGATCGCGGGCTCGCTGCGCGAGGTCGGGCTGCAGCCGGAGCTCCTGGATTCGGCGCCGACGCGGACGAACCTGGTCGTGCGCTATCGCGGCACGGGCAAGAAGCCGCCGCTGTTGCTGACGGCGCACCTGGATGTCGTCGAAGCGGATCCGACGAAGTGGGAGCAGCCGCCGTTCTCGGGCAAGGAGCACGACGGCTGCTTGTGGGGCCGGGGCGCGATCGACATGAAGAACATGGCGGCGATGTGCACGTCGATCATGCGCCGGCTCGCGCGGACGAAGGTGCAGCTAGATCGCGACGTGATCTTCGCGGCGGTCGCCGACGAAGAGGCGGGCTGCGACATGGGCTCGCGATTCCTCGTCGAGCAGCACCGCGCGAAGGTCGAGGCCGAGTATGCGATCGGCGAGTCGGGCGGGTTCTCGCTCCACCTCGGCGACACGACGTTCTATCCGATCCAGGTCGCCGAGAAGGGCTTCTGCTGGGTCAAGGCGCGGATCACCGGCGAGCCGGGGCACGGCTCGATGCCGAGGCGCGACAGCGTCGTGACGAAGCTCGGCGAAGCGCTCGCGACGCTCGGCACCGCGGCGATGCCGCTCCATCAGACGCGCTACGTGACCGAGTTCCTCGACGCGTTGCGCGCGCGTCAGCCGGCGTTGATCCAGCCGCTCGTGAAGTTGATCGCGCGGCCGCAGTTGCTCGCGCGCGTCGCCCGGCTCGTGCCCGGCGTATCGGTCGCGCGCAGCTTCTCGGCACTGCTCAGCAACACGGCGGCGGCGACGGTCGTCCGCGCCGGCAACAAGACGAACGTGATCCCCGGGCTCGCCGAGTTCGAGATCGACGGGCGCACGTTGCCCGGCCAGACCGACGAGGATCTGCTGCGCGAGCTGCGCGAGATCTTAGGACCGGAGGTCGAGCTCGAGGTCATGAAGTCGGCGCCGCCGATCGTGACCGAGCCGATCGAATCGCCGGTGTTCGAGATCATCAAGCGTCAGATCGAGCAGCGCGAACCGACCGCATCCGTGATCCCGTACATGATTCCGGGGTTCACCGATGCGAAGTACTTCACCCAGATGGGCGCGCGCTGGTACGGGTTCTCGCCGGTGAAGATCGAGAAGGGCTCGGGCATCAAGTTCGCAGACATGTTCCACGGCCACAACGAGCGCGTGCCGGTCGCCGGCCTCGCGTGGGGTGTCGAAGTGCTCGACGCCGTCGTCCACGAGATCTGTAGCTAGCGCAGCGACAGCAGCGTCCCCACGAAGATCACGACAAACGCGATCACGACCAACAGCGGCTCCCACGTTCGATCGAAGCGCGTCATCGGGGTCCCTTAGTGCGAGCGCCACGCCAGGCGGCGGTCGCACGAAATCGCCGAAATTCGCCGGATCTCGTCGGAGAACCGCGGCTGTCGCGACCCGATCGCGCCGGGCTACGGGTCCGGTTCGACCCGGCTAGCGGATCGTATCTGCTGCCGATTGACCGATCAGATCGGTCGACGGGAGCTGCTTGATCCCGCGCAACTGCCACAGCACGACCGGGACCGCCAACGGCAACACCATGCCGACCCAGATCGCGAACCGGACGGAGGTCGCCTCGGCGAGCACACCCGCGAGGATCGCGGCGATCGGCGTGACGCCGACGGTGCATGCGGTGATCGCAGCATTCGCGCGGCCGAGCACTTCGCGGCGCAGCACCGTCTGGCGCAGCGTCACCGCGTGAATATTGAACACGACCGAGAGGCCATCGCCGATCAGCTGGTGCGTACACAGAAGCGCGATCGCGAGCGCGTGTGGCCCACGCGCGAGTGGGATGCACACACCCGCGGTGACGACGATGATCGCGGAGATCACGATCGTCTTGCCGAGCCCGAGCGAGCGCGCCATCGGCCGCGCGAGGAACGCACCGAAGATCGAGCCGACGCCGCCCATCGCGATGATCACGCCGAACGTCCCCTGCGTGAGGCCGATCGTGCGCAGGCAATACAGCGTGTAGAGCGCCGCAAAGAATCCGTACGACAGGTTCCAGATCACCTGTGCGATCGAGATCTCGCGAACGACCGCGGTGCGGAAGATCGCGCGCATGCCGATCCGGAGGTCGCGGGTCGTCTGCCACATGCTCTTCGACATGCTGAGCGTTGCGGTATCGGGACCGACCGGCGGCTCGACCTTCTCGATCCGGCCGAGCATGACTGCGGACCACACGTAGCTCAGCGCATCGATCACGACCGCGAGCGGCGCACCGAGTGCCGCGATCAACACGCCGGCGCTCGCGGGTCCGGAGATCTCGGCGAACGCATCGGTGGTCTGCAACTTCGAGTTGCCCTCGACGAGCTGGCCGCGATCGACGAGCGCCGGCAGGTACGCGACATCCGCGATCTGGAACAGCGCACTCGCCGCCCCGACGACCGCGCCGACGACACAGACGTGGATGATCGACAGCACGCCGCGGGCCCACGCGATCGTCAGCGACGCGATCGCGAGCGCGCGGATCACGTCGGCGAACACGAGGATCCGGCGCTTCCTGCCGCGATCGACGAAGCCGCCGGCGAACAGCGCGAGCAGCGCGGCCGGTGCCATCGACACCGATGCGAGCAGCGCGACGACGCCCTCGGACTCGCCGAGCGTCGCGACCGCAATGATCGGCAGCGCCGTGCGGGTGATCCGCGATCCGAACGCGCTGACCGCCTGCGCGATCCAGAGGCGCATGAAGTCGCGGTTGGCCCATAAACCTCCACGCATGCGCAGCGCAGAACTATACGATAGCGGCGTGTTTCTCGACCCCGGCGCGCTGCGCGATCGCGAGCTCGAGCTCGTGTGTGTCGACCGCACACCCGCTGATCCGAGCCGGAACTTCGTACCGGCGTATCACTTCGAAATGCGCGTCGGCGCCGGCACGGTCGGCACGATCCGGTTCCGGATCGGCGATGACGACGACCTTCGGCTCTATGCCGGCCACCTCGGCTACGGCGTCGAGCCAGCAGCCCGCGGTCAGCATTACGCGGCGCGCTCGATCCAACTGCTGGTCCCGCTGATCGCACGCCACGGCTTCAGCGAGATCTGGATCACGTGCGATCCCGCGAACGCGGCGTCGCGTCGAACCTGCGAGCTCGCGGGCGCCGAGCTCGTCGAGATCATCGACCTACCGGCCGATAACGATCAGTACCGCGACGGCGAGCGGCAAAAATGCCGCTACCGGCTCGTCGTTCAGAACGGAATGTCGTCGTCGGGACCGCCACCACCGCCGCCACCGCCACCGTAACCACCACCGCCGCCACCGAAGTCCGCATCGCTCGGCGGCGGACCCTCATCGCGGCGAGCACCACCACCGCCGCCACCGCCCTCGCGATTGCCGCCGCCCAGGAACTGGACGTCGTTCGCGATCACCTCGGTGATGTAGCGCTTGTTTCCGTCTTTGTCGTCGTACGTGCGGGTCTGGATCCGACCCTCGATGTAGACCTGGCGGCCCTTCGACAGATACTTCGAGCAGACCTCGGCGCGCTTGCCCCACACCACGATGCGGTGCCACTCGACGCGCTCCTGACGCTGCCCGTTCTTGTCGTTCCAGCTCTCGCTCGTGGCGACGCGCAATTCGCAAACGCCCTGCCCGCTCGGCGTGTACCGCATGTCCGGGTCCGCACCGAGATTGCCCACGAGAATGACTTTGTTAACTCCACCGGCCATAGATCCTCTTTTGCGTTTCGGAACCCTCAAGGTTCCGTTTGTGATGTGGAAGTAGCACGGGTCTGTGACATAAACGGCCCCGATGTACCGGCAGCTCCGCGTCGGGGTGGTGATTCCCGCGTTCAACGAGACTCGTGCGATCGCGAAGACCGTCGCAACGATTCCTGAATTTGTCGACGAGGTGATCGTCGTCGACGATTGCTCGAGCGACGACACGTCCGACCGCGCGCGCGTCAATCCGGACGTCGTCGTCGTTCGCCACGCCGAGAATCGCGGCGTCGGTGCGGCGATCGCGACCGGCTATCGCCACGCGCTGGAGGCCGGGCTCGACGTCGCTGTCGTGATGGGCGGCGACGGTCAGATGGATCCTGGCGACATGCCGGCGCTGCTCGATCCGATCGCAGCGGGTCACGCGGACTACGTCAAAGGCAATCGGTTCCTCCATCCCGACGTGTGGCGCGAGATGCCGCCGGCGCGGATCGTCGGCAACGTGATCCTGTCGGCGGCGACGCGCGTGACGAGCGGCTACAAGCACGTGTTCGATTCGCAATGCGGCTACACCGCGATCCATCGCGACGCGCTCGAGCGGATCGATCTCGGCGCGGTATGGACGCGCTACGGCTATCCGAACGATCTGCTCGCGCGCCTGCACGCCGCGGGTGTCCGCGTGGCAGACGTCGCGGTTCGCCCGATCTACGGCGAGCACTGGAAGAGTGGGATCAACTTCGGCACCGCGTTTCATCCCCTGCCGTACGTGCTCTTGCGCTCCTGGGGCTCGCGCCTCGTCGCCGAGTCGCTGCGCCGGTCGTGAAGATCGGCGTCATCACGACGTCGTATCCGCGCTGGCACGGCGATTCCGCCGGCAATTTTGTCGAGGCTCACGTCCGAGCACTGCGCGAGCTCGGCCACGAGGTCGAGGTGATCGCGGCCGCCCCCGCAGCCGCCGACATCCAGATCCCGAACGCGCTGTTCTTCCGCGGCGGCGCGCCCGATCAGCTCGAGCGCGGCCGTGGCGCCGGCGACGCGATCGCGTTCACCGCGCGCCTCACGGTGGAAGTCATGAAGCGCGCGCGGCACTGGGATCTCGCGATCGCGCACTGGCTGGCTCCCTCGGCTCTCGCCGCGCTTCCGACGCGGGTTCCGATCCTCGCGATCGCGCACGGCGGCGACGTCCACACGCTCGCGCGACTCCATCTCTTGAAGCCCGTGATCGCGATGCTGCGCGCGCGCGGTGTCCGGATCTCGTTCGTCAGCTCGGACCTCCGCGCACTCGCGAACGCACCGGATGCGTTGGTCCAGGCGATGGGCATCGACGTCGATCACTTCGCGCGCCTGCCTCGCCGCCCGAACGGTTCGATCGTGATGCTGACCCGGCTCGTCCCGATCAAAGGCGTCGACCTCGCGATCGCGGCCGCGCGCCAGCATCGCCTCGTGATCGCCGGCGACGGTCCAGACGCGTACGCACACGGCCCGAACGTCACGTTCCTCGGTCCGGTCGATCAGGCGCGCCGCGACGAGCTGCTCTCGACCGCGTCGCTCGTGATCATTCCCTCGCGCGTGCTCCCGAACGGCCGCAGCGAAGGCACGCCGCTCGTCGCACTCGAGGCGCTCGCAGCCGGCGTGCCCGTGATCGCGTCGCGCACCGGTGGGCTCGCCGATCTTCCGGTCATCCACGTGCCGCCGGATGATCCAAACGCGCTCGCAACCGCGATCGATCGCGCCCTCGCATCCCCTCCACCACCGCGCGTGGACATGACTCACTATGCGTGGCCCGCGGTCACGAAACGCCTCTTGACGCATGCGCGAGTGCGCACGCGCGTAACCAACTTCGCACCGTAACGGATCGACGGTCCGACCAATGCCGTTCATTCGATGGCTAACGTGCTGCAACCTGGTGGCAGGTCGTCACGTAAATGACTGGATTGTCGCGGCACGGTTGCTGCTAAATCTCCGGGCTTGATGCCCGATAGCCCGCGGTTCGACGTTTCCGTCATCCTGCCCTTTGGTGATGACGAAGAGGCCGTCGGAGTTGCCGTTCGGCGCACCGCCGAATACCTCCGCAACCTCGGCGTCGCGTTCGAGCTGCTCGCGATCGATGAAGACTCGGGCGACAACTCGCATGCGGTCCTCGCGCTGCTCCGCGCGGATGTTCCCGAGCTCCGCGTCACTCACGCATCGGGTCGCGGCCGCGGTGTCGATGTCGGCGCCGCACGCGCCCAAGGCACGCTGTTACTCGTGACGACGCCCGATGTCGCGTCGGCTTCGCTCGATGGCGCCGGCGAAGCACTTCGCCGCTTGCTCGCGCAGGACGGCGATGCCGAGGTCGCACTCGGCCGCTACACCGTCGCGCATCGCGTTCGTGCACTCGTCGCATTCCGCGGCGCGCGCCTGATCGGTGCGGCGATGCACCGCCGCCTCGCGAAGCGCCTCCAGGTCCGTCACCTCGCGATCCGCGTCTCGGGTCCGAACGGCGTGGTCGCGAAGACCGCGGTCGGCCGGCTCCGCGCGTTCGCCGCTCGTGCCGGCCGCGCTTCGGCCCGGTAATCCACCGAGACGGTAGGTTGCCAGGCCCCCGCACCGGCACCGGCGCGGGCTGCTGCTATGCTTCGGGGGCGCATGTATCCGGTGCTCGCGATCCTGTCGCTCGCCTTCCTGATCGTCGTTCACGAGGGCGGTCACTACTTCGTCGCGCGCTGGTGCGGGATGCGAATCGATCGCTTCAGCATCGGGTTCGGCCCCGGCATCTTCAAGCGGATCTCGAAGAAGACCGGCACGACGTTCCAGCTCGCGCCGATTCCGTTCGGCGGTTTCGTCGAGATCCGCGGCATGAACATCGCCGAGGAGGTCGATCCCGACGATCGGTTCGCGTATCCGAACCGGCCCGCGTGGCAGCGCTTCATCACGATCTTCGCAGGCCCGGCGACGAACTACATCTCCGCGATCGTCGTCGTGTTCCTGTTGTTCACGCTCAGCGGCGTCCACAGCGACTACAAGTTCTTCGGCGTCGCCGCGGTCCAACCGACGTACGGCGCCGCCGGCAAGCTCGAGGTCGGCGATCGGATCCTCGCGGTCGATCACAAGCCGATCCTCGCGGATGGCGAGTACACCGCGCCCGATGGCACGCACTACGCAGCCGATCCGCGCGACACGCTACGCGGCCGGGTCAACGTCGATCACGAGGTCACGATCACCGTCGTCCGCGACGGCCAGAAGCGCGACGTCACGATCTCGCCGCGGTTCGCCCGCGACGCGCTCGGCGTGCTCCAGACCGAGGATGTTCCATTCGTCGGCTGCCTCGGCGCGAACCCGACGTGGTTGCGCGCGTACGTGCCGAAGCTCGTGTTCGATTGCACACCGAGCTACGACTTCGTCGACGCGCAGAACCAACACGTCCAGCGCCACAAGCAGGTGCCATTCAAGATCATGGGCATCGCGCCGTCGCTCGATGACGACTTCATCCACGTCAGCATCTTCGAGGCCGGCTGGCTCGCCGTGAAGTATCCGATCGACGAGACCCGCGCGATCGGCTCCAACCTCTACGGGATCGTGTTCGGCCACGAGAAGGCCGATCCGGGCGGTCCAAAGCGGATCTACGACGAGTTCTCGAAGGCGTGGAAGCTCGGCTGGCGCAAGGGCATCGAGCTGCTCGTCGCCCTGTCCGTGTACCTCGGCCTGTTCAACCTGTTCCCGCTGCCCGCGCTCGACGGCGGCCGCCTCGTGTTCCTGGTCTACGAGATGGTCACCCGCCGCCGCGCGAACCCGCGGATCGAGGCGATGGTCCACATGGGCGGGATCATGGTGCTCGGCGTCGTGATGATCCTGGTAACGCTCCGCGACTGCGGCGTGCTGTTCAGTTAGCGCTAAGCTCCGTCTCGTGGTCACCGAGGAAGTCCTCGCGCGGATTCCGACCGACGCCGGCGTTTACCTTTTCAAGGACGCCGACGGCGAGGTGGTCTACGTCGGCAAGGCGCAGAACTTACGCACGCGCGTGCGCCAGTACTTCCGCGAAGGCGGCGACGAGCGGTTCTTCGTCGCGGCGGGCTTCCTCGCGAAGACTGCAACGGATGTCGAGACGATCGTGGTGTCGTCGGCGAAGGAGGCGCTGCTCCTCGAGAACCACCTGATCAAGAAGCATCAGCCGAAGTTCAACGTCAAGCTGCGCGACGACAAGCAGTACCTCGTGCTGCGCCTCTTGGATCCCGCACCGCAACAGGGCCCCGAGAAGCGCCATCTGTTCCCGCGCGTCGAGGTCGTCCGCAACATCCGCGACGACAACGCGAACTACTTCGGCCCGTATCACTCGGCGACCGGCGCGCGCGAAACGCTGCGCACGCTGAACCGCCACTTCAAGCTCCGGACCTGCACCGATCACGTCCTCGAGACCCGGGGCCGGCCGTGCTTGCAGTATCAGATCAAGCGCTGCTCCGGCCCGTGTGCGGTGCTCGTACCACCCGAGGCGTACGCCGAGCAGGTCGAGGACGTGAAGATGTTCCTCGGCGGGAAATCCGCCGAGCTCGTCCAGCGCCTCCGCGGTCGCATGCAAGCGCGCAGCGATGCCGAGGACTTCGAGGTCGCCGCGGCGCTCCGCGATTCGCTGTCCGCGGTCGAGCGCTCGCTCGCCCGCCAGCACATCGTCCAGGACGACTTCGTCGATCAGGACGTGTGGGGCCTGTATCGCGAGGCTGACTTTGTCGAGGTCGCGGTGCTGTTCGTGCGCGGCGGCAAGCTCGTCGGCCGGCGCACGTTCACGCAGAAGGATCAGGAGTTGCCCGATGCGATGGTGATCGCGGAGTACGTCCAGCAGTACTACGCGACCGGCACGCTGATCCCCGACGAGATCGTCGTCGGCGTCGAGCTCGAGGACAGCGAGGTCCTCACCGAGTGGCTGTCCGCGCAGCGCGGCAAGAAGACCAAGCTCGTCGAGCCGAAGCGCGGCATTCGCGCGCGCCTCGTCGAGCTCGCGGATCGCAACGCGGCCGCTTCAGCGACCTCGCGCCGCAACAAGGACGCAGACGCCGAGGCGATGCTGCAGAAGATCGCCGATCGGCTCGGCCTCGCGCGCCCGCCGAAGCGCGTCGAGTGCTTCGACATCGCGCACATCCAGGGCACCGACACCGTCGCGTCGATGGTGACGTTCGTCGACGGCGTGCCCGCGCGCGGCTTGTATCGCAAGTTCAAGGTTCGCTCGGTCGACAACAACGACTTCGCCGCGATGTACGAGGTGCTCACGCGCCGGTTTCGTCGCGCCGGTCAGGTCAACGAAGGCGAAGACCCGGCGTGGGCGCGCCCCGACTTGCTCGTGATCGACGGCGGCAAGGGCCAGCTCGGCATGGCGGTCGCGGCGCTCACGGATCTCGGCGTCGAGCTCGGCGGCGACAAGGGCGTCGAAGTGATCGGGCTCGCGAAGGAGCGCGACCTCGAGGCCGGCGAAGCGCCGGATCGGATCTATCGGCGCGGCGTGAAGGACTCGATCGCGCTGCGCTCGAACTCGCCGGAGCTCTACATGCTCGCGCGGATCCGCGACGAGGCGCACCGGTTCGCGAACACGTTCCACCGCGATCGCCGGAGCAAGGGGTCGCTGCGCTCGGAGCTCGACGTCATCCCCGGTATCGGCGCGACCCGGCGCCAGCGCTTGCTCAAGCACTTCGGCAGCGTCCGCGCGATCCGCCAGGCGAGCGTCGACGACCTCGCGAAGGCGCCGGGCATGAACAAGAAGGCGGCCGAGGCGATCGTCAAGTACTTCGAAACCGCCGTGGGCAGCGCGCCGACGGCCGATTATGAGGACGACGCCCCGACGAGCTAGGCCTCGACATTCACTCCCGATGGCCGATGTAGCTCTTGTAGTGCCGTCGCAACGCCTCCTCAAGATGATGGATCCGCTGGGCCACCTCGGCACCCGGCGGACGCTGTCGTCGCCGGGGCACAAGGCGATCGTGTGGGCACCGGAGCCTCAGCTCGCGGCGTGGATCGCGGCCGAGCTGCGCGCGGCGAATGTCGAGCCGCTGCGTGCGGTGTCGTTCCGCCATGTCGAGACTGGCCTGCGCGCCGGGCTCCATCCGCGCTGCATGATCGCGGTGATCGACGCGCGCGAGGCGACCGACGAACAGCTCGGCGCGCTCGTCACTGCACGGTGGGCCGGCTATCGCGGTCCGATCATCACGCTCGGCGCGGTTGCCCCGCGCTGGGTCACGCTCGCCGAGCTCACGCCGGTATCGCTGTCGGGGCCGTTGCGCGACCGCGTCGCGGCATTCGCGGCGATCGCGACCTGATACGCTGCGGCGTGCCTTGGCCGCAGCCGTACACGAAGCAGCACGATCTCTCGCTCGGTGACATCACCGCGCACGTCGAGGAAGCGGGCTCCGGCGCGCCCGCGATCTTCCTGCACGGCAATCCCGATACCCACAACATCTGGAACACGACGATCGCGGCGCTGCCCCAGCTCCGCTGCTTCGCGCCGGATCTGCCGGGCTTCGCCAAGTCGACCGCGCCCGTCGATCACGATCTCTCGCTCGAGGCGCAAGGCGGGTTCGTGCGCGGGATCGCGGATGCGCTCGGACTCGACCGCGTGCACCTCGTCGTCCACGATATCGGCGGCAATTACGGCTGCGCGTTCGCGGCGCTCCATCCCGAGCGCGTCGCATCGCTGACGGTGCTCAACACGATCTGGAGCCCGAGCTACCGCTGGCATTTCTGGGGCCGGGTGTGGCGCACGCGCGTGCTCGGCGAGGCGGCGATGAAGCTGTCGTTCCGGCCGCTGTTCATCAATCAGATCCGGCGCGGCTCGCGCGCGATGCCGCGCGACTACATGGAGCTCGCGTACGAAGAATTCACGCCGGCGACAAAGCGCCACGTCCTCCGTTACTACCGCGCGATGAGCCCGCCGGTGTGGCAGGGTTGGGACGAGCGGCTGCTCGCCGCGAAGCTGAAGACGCAGGTGATCTGGGGCGACAAGGATCCGTTCATCCCGACGCCGTTCGCGGATGGCTTCGGCGCGACCCCGCGCCACACGCCGCACGGTCACTGGCTGATGGCCGAAGATCCGCAGCTCGTCGCGAACGCGATCGCCGACTTTGTCGCGCACTGAACGGGTGAGCGGTAACTGCGCGAAAAGTTTGCCGGCTATGTGATGCCATGTAGGATAAGGTGCTCCAGCCCTCTGGAGTTCCTATGTCCAAAAACGTACGAGTTTCGAGCAGTTCCAAGGGAGGCAGCGGCACGACGGATCGGCGGCGAGAGGTCGCCGGCGTCGTCGGACTGGGCGCTGCGCTGTTCCTGCTGATCGCGATGATGTCGCTCCAGGCGGGCCACATGGTGATGGGTCCGTTCGGCCGCTCGGTCGCCGGGTTCTTCTACGGCATCGCCGGGATCCCCGGCTACGCGTTCGTCGTGCTCGGCGCGATCGCCGCGATCCGCATGTTGCTCGATCGCGATCAGGCACTGCCGCCGATGATCGCGATCGGTGCGGCACTCGGAGTCGTCGCGCTTGCCGTGCTCGTCCACCTGGTCGCGCCGACGTATCGCGTCGCCGGCCACGGTCCCGGTGGTGCGCTCGGCGAGCACCTCGCCGAGATCCTGCGCGCGATGATCTCGACCGCGGGCACCGCGTTGCTCGGGCTCGTCGGTCTCGTCGTCGCCGTCGTGATCGCGACGCCGCTGCGCATGCGCGACGTCCTCCACGCGATCTGGCACGGCCTGTCGGCGTTCGGCGGCGTGATGAAGACCGCGGGGCTCGCGTTCGCGAAGTTCTGGGGCGACGTGTTCCGCGCGATCCTGCCGGATCGCACGCATGACGAAGAGGATGACGACGAAGAGGTCGAGGAAGAAGACGTCCTCGAGGCGCGCGACGACGAGCACGGCGACGAGCCGGAGATCTTCGAGCGCACGCAGCCGAATCCGATCGAGGTCGTCGAGCTGCTCCCCGAAAAGAAGAAGCGGGCCCAGAAGAAGGATCGCGAGCCGCAGAAGACCGAGATCGATCTCGTCGCACCGGGCCCCGCCCCTGCCGCGGAAGGCGCCGCGGTCGTCGCCGACGCCACGCCGAGGAAGAAGCGGATGGCCGCCGGCACCGAAGCGCCGCCGATCACGAACCCGACCGCGGGTCCAGGTGCGCTCGCGCCGATGCCCGCCGATGCTCCGACCGATCACGCCGGCCCGGTGATCTTCGAGCCGAAGTTCCAGCACGCCGACAAGGCGGCGATGGCGGCGAAGGAGAAGGCGGCCGATCAGGAGCGCCAGCAGTCGTTCATCAAGCTCGGCGACGGCGACTACCAGCTGCCGTCGATCCAGCTGCTCAACTACGACGCGACCTCGAACAACGCGATCGACAAGACCGCGATGCTCGAGCTGTCCGCGAAGCTGACCCAGACGCTCGAGAACTACGGCGTGAAGGGCGACGTCGTCGCGATCCGCCCGGGTCCGGTCGTCACGATGTACGAGTTCGCGCCGGCCCCCGGCACGCGCGTCAACAAGATCGTCAACCTCACCGACGACCTCGCGCTCGCGCTCGAAGCGCTCCGCGTGCGTATCGTCGCGCCGATTCCCGGCAAGGCCGCCGTCGGCATCGAGGTCCCGAACAAGTCGCGCGAGAAGGTCTTCCTCAAGGAGATCATCGCCGACGACTCGTTCCGCAAGGGCCGCGCGAAGCTGCCGATGGCGCTCGGCAAGGACATCGAAGGTGGTCCCGCCGTCGTCGATCTCGCGCGCATGCCGCACCTCCTCGTCGCCGGTACGACCGGTTCCGGCAAGTCGGTCGCGGTCAACGCGATGATCACGTCGCTGCTCTACAACTGCACGCCGGAAGAAGTCCGGATGATCATGGTCGACCCGAAGATGCTCGAGCTCTCGATCTACGAGGGCGTCCCGCATCTCCTCTTGCCGGTCGTCACCGATCCGAAGAAGGCGAACCTCGCGCTGCGCTGGGCCGTCGAAGAGATGGAGCGCCGCTACGACCTGCTCGCGCAGATGGGCGTGCGCGACATCGCGTCGTTCAACGAGAAGGTCGAGAAGGTCGCGGCGAAGCAAGCCGCCGACAAGCTGCGCGCCGCCGCCGACGCTGCCGCTGCCGCGCTCGAGGACGACATCGAGAAGGCCGTCTCGGCCGAATCGCCCGAGGCTGCCGACGCGCGCGAGAAGGTGATCGCGGTGACGCAGCAGAAGCTGCCGTTCATCGTCGTCGTGATCGACGAGTTCGCCGACCTCATGATGTGCGCGCCGAAAGAGGTCGAGACCTCGGTCGCTCGCATCGCCCAGAAGGCGCGCGCTGCCGGCATCCACCTGATCCTCGCGACCCAGCGGCCGTCGGTCGACGTGATTACCGGCCTCATCAAGGCGAACTTCCCGTCGCGCATCGCGTTCCACGTGACGTCGAAGATCGACTCGCGCACGATCCTCGATCAGAACGGTGCCGAAGCCCTCCTCGGCGCCGGCGACATGCTGTTCTCCGATCGCGGTGGCGCGCCGCAGCGCCTCCACGGCTGCTACGTCGACGAGAACGAGATCCACAAGGTCGTCGAGTTCCTGAAGACCCAGGGTCGCCCGGTCTACAACCTCGACATCGTCAAGCCGCGCGACGAGGACGCCGAAGGCGGCGACCAGATGCAGATGCCGTCGGGCAAGGGCGACGACGATATGTACGACAAGGCCGTGTACATCGTCACGACCACGCGCAACGCGTCGATCTCGTGGGTCCAGCGCCAGCTCCGCATCGGCTACAACCGCGCCGCGCGGCTCGTCGAGGAGATGGAGAAGCAGGGCGTCGTGTCACCGCCCGATCACACGAACAAGCGCGAAGTCCTCGTCGCTCAGGCCTGACGGCACAAGACGAAGTAGTGGTCGAGCGGGCGCTCGCGCTTGAAGGCCGCGCCGATCGACACGTGGGTCGAGACCCGGCGCATGAAGTCGCGCGTCGCCTCGTAGACGAAGCGCTGTAGCCGCCAGTGGTTGTCGACGACGGGCGGCCAGCCCGCCGCGACGGCAGCGTCGGGGATCTGGAAGTAGTCGACGACGATCGCGCCGCGCGCCGACCACGCCGGCTTGTCGGCGGTCGGGATCGCGACGAAGTAGCCGGGACCGATCAAGCGGCGCGTCGGGCCTTCGTTGTAGCCGAACAAACGCGCGCCCTCGCGATCGGGGCGGCAGAACCGCTTCTGGAACCGGCGCAGCGCGGGGAGCACCGGCAGCGTGTTAACGCCGTCGTGAATCACCTCCTCGCGCGCGCCCGCGTCGCCGACGAAGTGCGCGAAGTCGATCGGCCGAGCATGCGCGGCCTTCTCGAACAGCGTGCGCTGCCGCGAGCGACCGAGCGCGCCGACCTCGCGCCAGCGCGTGGCCGGATCGAGTCCGTCGAGGTAGTTGCCGATCGCTTCGACGCCAGCGTGCGGATCGTCGACGAGCTCCGCGAGACCTTTGGTCATGGCGCCATCGTACGAGCAGCGCGCGCGAACCGGAAACTGGATGTCGTTCGGTTCCGGTTACGGATGCTGGGCACGCCAGGCCGCGTACTCGGGAGTCTGGACGAGTCCCGCAAAGAACGGATTGGCACGGACCATCGCGTCGCTTTGTGGCAGGTGAAACTTCTTGTCGAGCGTGTCGAGGTCCGCGAGCGCGCTCGGCCACTGTTCGCGCGCGAGCGCGATCGTGAGATGGCCCCACGTGCCGACGGATAGACGCGGCAGTGCTGCGATCGCGTGTGCGGCGTCCTTGTCCGCGGCTTCGAGATCGCCGGGACCTTTGCGCATGGCGAGGACCTGCGCTCGCACACCGTCCCAGTACGGATCCGGTCCGATCTTGGCGTCGAAGGAGTCGATCGCGTGGAGCGCAGCTGCGTAGTCCTGATGCATGAACGCGGCGTCCATGCGATGCAGATCGATCGACGCGTCGTCGGGGAAACGCTTCGCGATGTCGTCGAGGGCTGCGAGATAGGCGGTTGGCGAAATTTTTCCGGCGAGCTTGAGCCGCCAGCTCCGGTTCGCGGGCAGGTCGCGCACGGCCGGCGGTAGCTGCGCGAGTGTTTCGAGCGCGTCGCCGAGCTTGCCTTGGTCCTCGAGCTCGCCGATCCGCTTGATCAGCCTCCCGCTCTCGAACGCATCGGCACCACCGGAGGTCGCTTCGATGCTATCTGCGATCTGGTCGGAGACCCATTCGCCGATGTGATACGAGTACACGTCGACGATTCGCGGCACGTCGTCGGACGATCGCGCGATCAACAGCTCGTGGTAGCTGATGCCGACTCCATTGGTGATGCGCCGCAGGATCGCGCGCGCTTGACCATCGACGAAACGCACGCGAAGCAGGTCGTACGACGTCACGCCATCCATCCACGCACAGACCTTCGTCGCGAGCAGCGAACCGCCGGTGAGCCCGCCGGCGACTCTGGCCGAAGCGACGTCGGTGCCCGATAGCCGCCTTTCGAGCCGAGCATCGAGACCATCGCGATCCACGAGATCGTCGATGTCGTGCTTGATGCAGGGTTGCGCCGCCGCGATGTACTTGGTCGCGAGCTCGGTCGTCTCTTCCGAGGTCACCGCACGTACGGCGTGAGGAGTCTTGTGGCACCCCGCCAGCACCGCCACCGCCACGAGCCACGTCTGCTTCATGTGGCCAAGAATCCCAGATAGATCGCGGGTGGGTCGCGGAACGTCATGTCCTTCTTGCAGTCGGGGCACCGCTTGGCGGGCGTCGCCTTCGCTTCCGGCGGCGTGAGCTCGAAGTCGGCCTCGTAGTCGCAGTCGCCGCACAGGTACGGGACCATGAACGAATGGATCGTGCCGCCCCGGGTCGCGGGCACGAGGTTGAGCTGGTGGACCATCACGACGGGCACGCGATGGAGCGCGAGCGCGATGCCCTGCTTGGTCGCGGCGGCGAGGAACTTGATCCACTCGCGGACGCCGATCGAGTTGATGAACTTGATGCCGCCGAGGTCCAGCGTGAGCTGCTTTTGGCGATTGGCCTGCTCGAGGATGGGTAGGAGTTTCGCCTGGTCGTCGATCGCGCCTTCGAGGGCGATCCGCGATCCGAAAGGCCGCTGCGTCAACACGACCCGATACTACGGTAGGCTTATCGTCGGTGCGAGCGACGTGGCTGACTGACATCCACCTGAACTTCTTGCGCCCGCTCGCGCTCAAGGCGTTCTACGACCAGATCGTGGCGGAGCAGCCGCAGGTGCTGCTCGTGACCGGCGACATCGGCGAGTCGGACTCGGTCGTCCGATTCGTGACCGAGCTCGGTCAGCTCGCGCCGATCTACTTCGTCCTCGGAAATCACGACTATTATCGCTCGAGCATCGCGGCGGTCCGCGGGGCGATGGAGCGACTCGCGGCGACACCTGCGGGCGACAACGCGACGTGGTTGCCGGCGCACGACCCGATGCGCCTGACCCCGCACACGATGATGCTCGGCGTCGACGGTTGGGGCGACGCGCGGTGCGGCGACCTCGAGTCGACGGTGCAGCTCAGCGATTGGAAGCTGATCGACGACTTCAAGCGCGCGAAGGACGACCGCGCGCTGCGCATCGAGATCTGTAAGCGGCTCGGCAGCAACGAGGCGCGCTCGCTGCGCGACAAGCTCGAGCACACGAGCGAGGCGAAGCAGCTGCTCGTCCTGACCCACGTGCCGCCGTTCGAAGAAGCGTGCGTGTATGGCGGCGAGCCGTCGACGCCACCGTGGTTGCCGTGGTTCACGTGCATCGCGACGGGCGAGGTGTTGAAGGCGCACGCCGAGGCGCACCCGGATCAGCAGATCCTCGTGCTGTGCGGTCACTCGCACGGCGCGGGCTCGTTCCGGCCGGTGCCGAACCTCGAGGTCCGGACCGGTGGCTGGGCGGCAGGCCAGCAGGAGTACGGCAACCCGATCATCCAGCAGACGATCGAGGTCTAGAAGTAGCCGGCGATGAAGGAGCGCCAGTCGCCCTTCGGGATCCAGTTGTTCTGGGCGTCGCGGATGTAGACGCCATGGTGCGTGACGTTCGTCGTGTCCTCGCGATACGTCCACCAGGTCCAGCCGATGTTCTCGGCGTCGAACGCCTGGAGCAGCGTGCCGGCGGAGGTCTCCTCGGGGGTGAACCCGTCGGTGCCGTCGCCGGTGTTGATGCTGACCTGGTTGATCCACACGGGGACGGTGTGGGCCGACATGAAGTCGGTGAGGTAGTGGTTGCGGTCGGTCGGCGTCGCCTGCTCGGGATCGAAGATGAAGTAGTCGGCCGTGAAGATCACGTTCGGATCCGACGACGGGAACGCGCCCTCGAGCGTCTTCGGGGAGTACGCGTCCTGGCCACCGACGATGATCGGCGTGCGCGGATCGACGGCGCGGACGGCGCCGATCATCTCGTCGTAGAACGCGCGGATGTCGGCATCCTGGACGTTCTGCGGGCGCGGCTCCGGCAGGATCTCGAGTGCGCCGAGCCACGGTTGATCCTTGTACTTCGTCGCGATCGTCGTCCACACGGTCTTGAACTCGTCGCGCATCGCCTGCCCCGTCGCGGTGCCGCTGAAGAAGTTGTCGGCGAAGTTGTTCGCGCCCTGGCCGTTGTTCGAGTCGATGAACAGCACGATCCACAGATGATCGGCCGCGGCTTGCTGGATCGCGGTGTCGAGGTCGGTCAGGTGCTGCGCGTCGAGGTGCGTCGGGTTGTTCGGATCCGGATCGTAGCTATCGACTCCGGGCCGCCACTGGCCCCACCAGCGCAGCGGGATGCGCACGACGTTCGCGCCGTCGGCGACGTTGTCGGCGCCGTCGGTCGGCAGCCATTGATCCCACTCTCCCCAGTTGTAGCCGCGCAGCTGGATCGGCGTGTTGTCGGGCGCGAGGATCTGGGAGCCGGAGACCCGCAGGCGCGGCACCTGCGAGCCGCTCCCCGCATCGGCGCTCGCAGCGTCGCTACCAGCGGGTGCATCTGGGCTCGTGGTCGCTGGGGAGTGGCCGCACGCGGCGGCTGCAACGCTGAAGGCTAAGACATAGGCAATAGACGGCATGGCAAGCGCGACCCGGCCGCGCGGCGCTGGTTAAACGACCGTGCTTTCGCTCACGCTTTCGCGCTTGAGTGCGGTACCGCGCCATGCCAGCTTTGCCGGCGATGGCGAGGAAAACGGTGAGCGTCGGGTCGGGGACCCCGGCGGCGACGGCTTCGATCGATCTGCCCGGCTTCATCAAGAAGCTCGGCGCGAGCACAGATCCTTCGCGGATGTCGAAGGTGACGAAGATGCTGCGGGCCGAACGGTTCCAGCTGTTCTCGTCGGTGACCGACGAGGCCGTGCTCGGCGTCGTGAAGAGTCAGACCGACGCGGATCTGGTGTACGCGTGCCAGCTGACGAAGTCGGGAGACTTCTTCTGCTGCACGCAGAACCTCAACCACTGCGGCGGCCTCCGCGGCGCGCTGTGCAAGCACCTGCTCGTGCTCGCCGTCGGCTTGACCCAATCGGGTCAGCTCGATCCGGGGCTCGCGCACGCGTGGGCGACCGCGAGCCGCAAGAAGAAGCCGGCGCTCGACAAGGACACCGCGACGGCGACGTTCGTCCGCTACAAGGGCGCCGAGGCCGGCGAGGTCGACTGGCGGCCGACCGAGACGATTCCGGAAGATTACTACGCACTGTGAGCGACGCTCCGTCCCTGAAGCAGGAGCGTGCCGAGGTCACCGCGACGCTGTTCGCGCTGCATCACGCGTTCGAGGATCTGATCGTGCGTGGGCTGGAAGCGACCGGCCGCGACGACGTCCACAAGCTGGCGGCGCTCGGCGAAGAGCTCGCGCGTGCGGGCGCCACGTATCTCGCAGGGTTGATCTCGGGGTTGGTGCACGCGATCCGCGAGCATGATGACGGTGCGGCGCGTGCGCTGTTGCGCGCGCAGACCGCAGCGCGGGTGTTCGAGCGCGTGCTGTCGCTCGACGCGGCGGCCGAGGCGTTCGGTGCGCTGGCCGAGACGGCTGGCGCTGCGGCAGCACCGGTGGTTGCTGGAACGACGGCGCCGGATCGCGGGTTGGTGCCGGTGCTCGAGGAGCTCGCGGATCTGATCGAGGGCTTGATCGGCTCCGGTCTGACGACCGCGAGCAAGACGACCCTCGACAAGCTCGGCGCGAGCTTCAAGGAAGCATCGCGGTTGAAGCTGCTGCGGCTCGCGACCTCGCTGCGCTATGTCTCCGACGAGTGCTCGCGGTTCCTCGCGGAGAGCGAGCACTTCTCGGCGCGCCGCCTCGCGTTTTTCGCGAATCGCACGTGGTTGCTCGCGCGCGGCCTGAAAGAGGCGATCGACGAGAGTAACCACGCCGCGATCGCGCGGCTGTTGATGCAGTCGACGCCGCAACCGGTGAAGGCGCTGACCGTCGCGGTGATCGGTGTGCAGAAGCGCGCGCTGCTCGATGGTTCGGCGGCGTTCGAGTTCCGGATGCGGACGCTCGGTGACGTTCCTGGTGTCCCCGCGAAGCTCGTGTGGTCGTGCGTGTTCGGCGCGCGGCCGAACGTGCCGCCCGAGGCGTTCCTGCACCTGCCGCAGGCCCAGAAGTTCACGCCGAAGCTGCTGCTCGACGGCAAGAAGATCACGATCACCGACTGCGCGGTGACCGCCGATGGTCGCGTGATGCTCGGCCCGAAGTCGACGGTGACCGCGGGCCCGGCGTTCGACAAGTGGGCCGACCTCGTCGGTTGGGACAAAGAGCGGGCGATCACCAGGATCCGCGAGCACGCGATCAGCCCGCTCGATCTCGAGGTCGAGCTGCAAGAGGAGCTCGTCGTCACCGACTACGAGCTCGGTCCGGCGGAGCCGAATCCATTTCGCAGCGAGCAACAGCGGATGCCGCTGCACGCCGGCGGGCTCGAGCTCGACGCCGTGATCTCGACCGGCGCCGATGGCGAAGAGCTGCGCAGCGGACTCGGCGACCTCAGGAAGGCGAAAACCAAGCCGCCGCTCTACGGGCTCGTTCACTACGAGATGGCGCGCCTGGTGTTTCAACCGCTCACCGCGCTCGGTCCGAAGGGACCGCAGCACTTGATGATCTCGAGCGAGAAGATCGATCTCGCCGCGCTGATGAAGACGCTGGACTTCAGGACCTGAGGACAACATGGCCAAAGAGACAGAGAAGCTCGACATCCTCCGCGAACCGGCAGAGGTCCAGTACGCGACTCAGCTCGCCGCGCTCGCCCAGAACGATGGCGACACGCCGCCGAGCGCGTGGAAGCTGTCGCCGCGATCGGTGCTCGCGTATATCGTCGGCACCGCGAAACCGCTGAAGTTGACGGTCAACGGCAAGGCGACCGAGGTCGCGATCACCCGCAAGTTCTTCGGCGACGACGCGCTGGTCGAGCGCGCGATCGTCACGCTCGCGAGCGAACGCGCGCTGTTGCTCGTCGGCGAGCCGGGCACCGGCAAGAGCTGGTTGTCGGAGCACCTCGCCGCGGCGATCAGCGGCTGCTCGACGCTGACGATCCAGGGCACGACGGGCACGACCGAGGATCAGATCAAGTACTCGTGGAACGTCGCGCGCGTGATCGCGGACGGCCCGCGCCCCGACAACATGATCCCGTCGCCGACGATGATCGCGATGCGGCGCGGCGGCCTGTTGCGGTTCGAAGAGATCACGCGCTGCGTCCCGGATGTCCAGGACAGCTTGGTGTCGATCCTGTCCGACAAGAACATCGCGGTGCCCGAGCTCCCGGATGCGAACATGGTGTTCGCGAAGCCGGGCTTCAACGTGATCGCGACTGCGAACTCGCGCGACCAGGGCGTCAACGAGCTGTCGGCCGCGTTGAAGCGCCGGTTCAACTACATCCACATCCCGATCGTCGGCGATCAGAAGACCGAGATCGCGATCGTGCGCGAGCGCAGCAAGGAGCTGATCGAGCGCTACAAGATTCCCGGCAAGGTCGAGGAGCCGGTGCTCGCGGTGCTCGCGACGGTATTCCGCGAGATGCGCAACGGCACGACCGCCGATGGCCAGAGCTTCCAGAAGCCATCGACGACGCTGTCGACCGCCGAAGCGATCGGCGTCGCGCTCGATTCGGCGATCTACGCGCGCTACTTCGGCTCGGGCGCGGTCGGCGTCGCCGAAATCGCGCAGAACCTGGTCGGCTCGATCGTGAAGGAGGACCTCGCGGACCTCCAGGTCTTGAAGGAGTACCTGTCGGTCGTCGCGAAGAAGCGCGGCGCGAAGGACGCGAGCTGGAAGAGCTTCCACGACGCGGCGATGAAGGCGGTGGCGAGCGCGTCGTGACCCAGACACCGCTCGAGATCGGTGACGTCCAGGCGAGTGCCGACAAGGTGCTGGCCGAGGACTTGTATTGGTTTCCGGTCCGCCACCATTCGCCGGCGGTCGCTCGCCACCTGCGTGCGGCGATCCGCGCGCGCAAGCCGAAGCTCGTGCTGATCGAGGGCCCGGCGCACGCGAGCGACCTCATCAAGTACGTCGTCGACGCGAAGACCAAGCCGCCGATCGCGCTGTACTCGAGCTTTCGCGACGACGGCAACCTCCTCGGCCTCGCGGGCATCGCGAGCGCGGCACCGGATATCCCGCCGCGGTTTCCGGTCTGGTATCCGATGCTGCCGTACTCGCCGGAGTACATCGCGATCAAGGAAGCGGCGGCGATCGGCGCGGCGATGGCGTTCATCGATCTGCCGAGCCACGCGTTGATCGATCCGGCCGCGTGGAAGCCGCCCGCGGGCATGGCGCCGGCGAGCGAATCCGAAGAAGAGGAAGACCTCGACGACGAAGACGACGACGACATCGAGCTCGACGCCGCGCTCGACCCCAAGGGTCCGGACGCCGCACCGGATGCCGCGAACGAACACTCGTGGGAGGCGATCGTCGCCGAGTCGTCGTTCTACCAAACGATGGCGAAGGTCGCCGGCTATCGCTCGTGGGACGAAGCGTGGGACTCGCTGTTCGAGATCGGCCATCGCCACGCGACGCACGAGGAGTTCCGGCGCGACCTCGCGTACTTCTGCGCCGCGGTCCGCGCGACGTCTTCGCCGCATCGCCTCGCGAACGACGGCACGGTCGAGCGCGAGCGATTCATGAAGCGCGCGATCGTCGTCGAGATGGCCGCGCGCAAGGTCTCTGCGAAGGACACGATGATCGTGTGCGGCGGGTTCCACCTGTTCCTCGATCGCGACGATCCCGAACCACCGCCCGAGATCCCCGGCGGCACCGTGCTGTCGACCGTCGTGCCGTACTCGTACTTCCGGGTCAGCGAGCTCTCGGGCTACGGCGCCGCGAACCGCGCTCCGAAGTTCTACCAAGCGGTGTGGGACCAGTACGACGCGAAGAAGCCCGAGGACGAACCGTGGGTCGGCGCGATGGTCGAGCACGTCACCGCGGTGCTCGGCCGCGGCCGCAAAGATGGCGAAGCGCTGTCGAGCGCCGATGCGATCTCGGTGACCCAGCACGCGCGCATGCTCGCCGCACTGCGCGGTCGCCCTGCCCCGATCCTCGACGACATTCGCGATGCGCTGATCTCGTGCTGCGTGAAGGGTCGGCTCGAAGAAGAAGGCCGCGGCCTCGCGAAGGCGATGACCCACGCCGAGGTCGGCACCGCGATCGGTCGAGTCACGCCCGAGCTCGGCCGCGTGCCGATCGTCCACGACTTTCACGCGCTCCTCGATTCGCTCGACCTCGGCGAGGTCATGGGCAAGGAGAAGCGCCTGAACCTGACGCTCGATCTGCGAGAGGAGCTCGGCGCTCGGCGCTCGGCGTTCCTCCACCGCCTCGCGAAGCTCGACATCGCGCTCGGAGAGCTCGAGGGCAAGGCGAGCGGCGACGGCGCGACGCTGTTCCGCGAGAAGTGGCGGCTCGCGTGGACGCCGAAGATCGAGCCGGATCTGATCGAGAAGAACCTCTACGGCGACACGATCGAAGCCGCGTCGATCGCGCAGCTCGAGGAGGACATCGCGAAGGAGCAGCGCCACGCCGGCAACACGTGCAAGCGGCTGCGCGAGTCGGTGAGCATGCAGCTGCCCCAGCTCGTCCAGCGGCTCGCGACCGCCGCGGGCGCTGCGATCGACGAGGATCGCCACTTCAACTCGCAGTGCGAGGCGCTCGTCCACCTGCTCGTGCTCGACCGGCTCGCGATCCAGCGCGACCTCGGCCGCGCCGCGATCGCCGAGCTCGCGACGCGAGCCTACGCACGCGCCTGCCTCGCGATCGGCGAGATCGGATCGATCCCGACGGATCAACAGGAGACCACGCTCGGGCACCTCAAGTCGCTCGCCGAAGCGGTGCTCGGCGGTGACATGGAGCTCGATCGCGCGCTGTTCACCGAGGGCGTGAAGTCCGCAGCGCTCGCCGCGACCGTGCCGTTCATGCAGGGCGCATTCGCCGGCATCCTCGCCGAGCTGCGCGAGCTCGATCCCGCAGACCTCGCCGATCGCGTCGCCGCATTCGCGAAGTCGCACCCGACGAAGATGGTGCTCGCGGGCGAGTTCCTCGACGGCGCGTTCGCGGTGTCGAAGACGTCGATGCTGCTCGGCGCCGATGCGCTCGTGAAGGCGATCGACGAGTTGCTGCGCGCTGCGCCGTGGGAGGACTTCATGACGCTGCTGCCGAAGGTGCGCAGCGCGTTCGAGCGCCTGCACGAGCGCCAGCGGCTGTCGTTCGCCGATCGCGTCGCGACCCACTACGGGCTCAGCGATGGCGAGGTGGTCACCGAGCTCCCAGCGACGTCGGCCGGTGCGGCCGCGTACCTCGCGAAGATCGACGGTCAGGTCTGCGCGATCATGAAGGAGTGGACGTTCTGATGGCGACGAAGCGCACGACGAAGCCCGCCGCGCCGGCGAAGCCACCCGCGAAGCAGATCAAGCCGGAAGACCACCCGTGGATCGATCGCTGGCGCCTCGTCCTCGGTAAGACGGCCGAGCAGAGGGGGCTCAACGCATCCAACGATCCGCGCGTGGGCCAGGCGCTCGCTGCGATCGACTTCGTGTTCGATCCGTCGCGCGGCGCCGGCACCGGCGACTCCGAGCTCACCGTGCCGACTTGGATCGACGCGGTCAGCGAGCTGTTCCCGCGCCAGGCGAAGGAGGTGCTCGAACGCGAGCTGATCTCGCGGCGCGGCATCGCCGAGCTGCTCGATCACCCGAAGCTGCTCGAGAAGGTCGAGCCGAGCGTCGAGCTGGTCAAGACGCTGCTCACCCACAAGGACTTGCTCGATCCGCGCGCGCGGATCCTCGCGCGCAAGATCATCGATCGCGTCGTCCAGCAGCTGAAGCAGCAGCTCGAGATCCGGGTCGAGAAGGCGATCACCGGCGCGCTGCGCAAGGACCGCCACTCGCCGCGGCCGGTGTTCCGCAACCTCGATCTCAAGCGCACGCTGCGCAAGAACCTCCACAACTGGGACGCCGAGCGCCAGCTGCTGCTCGTCGACGAGGTGTTTTACTACTCGGCCGAGCGCAACAAGCGGCCGTGGCACATCATCGTGTGCGTCGACCAATCGGGCTCGATGCTCGACTCGGCGATCTTTTCGGCCGTGATGGCGTCGATCTTCGCGGAGCTGCCGGGCGTGAAGACCTCGCTCGTGCTGTTCGATACGAACGTCGTCGATCTCAGCGATCAGGTCGGCTCGCCGGTCGACGTCCTCTTGAAGGTCCAGCTCGGTGGCGGCACCGACATCACGAAGGCGCTGGTCTATGCGAACGAGCTCGTCGGCGAGCCCGCGCGCGCGATCGTCGTGTTGATCACCGACTTCTTCGAGGGTCGCGACGAGCAGGACCTCGTCGATCAGGTCCGGGTGATGAGCGATGCCGGCGTACGGATGATCGGCCTCGGCGCGCTCGGCTACGACGCGCGGCCCGAGTACAACAAGTCGACCGCAGGCAAGTGCCGCAAGGTCGGCATGGACATTCTGGTGTGCACGCCCGAACGCCTCGCCGAGGCGATGGGCGAGATCATTCGAGGGTGATGCGATGGCAAGAATCCGCGTGAAAGCGAAGACCAAGTCGGCCGTGAAGGCCAAAGCCAAGCCGGTCGCGAAAGCAAAACCAAAGAAGACCAAAGCGCCCGCGAAGCCGACCGCCAACAAACCCTGGGCCGGCCAGCGCTGGGCATTCTTCGGCGAGCTCGCGGTGTGGCCCGCGTATCACGGCACCAGCCCCGAGGGCGTCGCGGCCCGGCGCGGCGCGCTGATCACCGATACGCTCGACGAGCGCATCGACACGGTCGTGTTCGGCAACCTGCGCGGTACCGGTCGCGCCGAAGCGCAAAAGAAGGCGCAGAAGCTCGGGCTGAAGATCCTCGACGAGGCCGCGTATCGCGAGCTCGTCCGCATCGATCTCACCGGCAAGCGGTTCGCGTTCGCCGGCGGGTTCGACTGCAGCCCGGCTGGCCTCTCCGATGGCCTGCTCGAGAAGATGGTCACCGCCGCGGGCGGCGTCGTCACCGCTGACATCGACGACAAGCTCGACTACCTCGCGATCGGCCATCGCCGCGGCGACAAGAAGATCGCGACCGTCAACAAGGCGAAGAAGCTCGTCGAGGCCGGCGCGCCGATCACGCTGCTCGAAGAAGACGCGTTCCTCGATCTCGTGCGCCTCGACACGCCAAAGGCCGCCGGCGAGCTCGACTTCGCCGGCTTCATCAGCCAGCTCTACGGCCACGTCGACAAGGCCAAGCTCGGTCGCGCACTCGACATGCTGCGCAAGGATCGCTTCCAGCTCTACACGAAGCTCGATGGCGAGCGGCTGGTCGGCGTCGTTCGCAGCCAGAGCGGCTCGGGCAACGTCTACGCGAGCTGGCTCGGGTTCGACGGCCACTACGGCTGCGCGCAACCCGATCTCGAGGACTGCATGGGCCTCCAAGGCGAGTGCTGCAAGCACCTGATGGTGCTCGTCGTCGGCCTGGCGCGCACCGGTCAGATGCCGCACGGCCAGGCGCTGCAGTGGATGGAAGCGACCGCCGGCAAGGGCCCGCGCAAGAACGACGAGCTGTGCGCGGAGACGTTCATCCAGTACAAGGGCGCCGAGGCCGGCGAGGTCGACTGGCGCCCGACCGAGACGATTCCGGAAGACTTCTATGCCGTCTAGGGCAGTCTAACGGGCCGTGTACTCGAGCCTGTTCAGCTCGCCGCCGACGTCGTCGTAGCCGCTCTCGATGCCGATGCCCGGGCCGTAGCACGTGGCGACGTGGCCACCGTCGGGATCCGCGTTTGCGGTGTCCTCGTACGCACACCAGCCCTTGATCTTCGGCGACTCGCGGACGCCGGTGAGGATCGTGTTGTGGTTCTTGTCGAAGAATTCGACGTGCGTCACCTTCTCGAACACGTTCGGTGCGCCCGCGATCTGCGCCGGTTCTTTCAG